>ENA-ORBV01000100-ORBV01000100.1-microbial-mat-metagenome-genome-assembly--contig:-NODE-100-length-171270-cov-46.971220_pt1 | contig 171270 bp, 179 predicted proteins | sample MGYA00237777_ERZ505514 | MGnify/ENA primary metagenome ERZ505514 (study PRJEB26160, sample SAMN06269048) | microbial mat metagenome | isolation source: Oligotrophic lake microbial mat | place...
TAATGATACGGCGACCACCGAGATCTACACCTCTCTATTCGTCGGCAGCGTCAGATGTGTATAAGAGACAGGTCCGGGAGCGGCTGCAGGGCGACGACATGTCCATCCTCGGCCACGACCGCATCGAGGCAAGTCGGCGCGCGCGCGGCACCGCTGTGCGCCAGCCCGGAGTACGCGGCGGTGACCTCGACCAAGGAGACATCGGACGTTCCCAACGCGATCGACGGCACTTCCACGAGTTGGCTCTGGATCCCGAGATCGTGCGCCGCTCGCGCCACCGCGGGTGGACCAATCTCCAACCCGACGCGCGCCGTCGGCACGTTGAGCGACTTCTCCAACGCGGTGCGCGCGGTCACATCGCCGTGATAGGTGCGATCGTAGTCGCGCGGACGCCAGCGCTTTCCCCCGGCCTTGATCTCGAACTCCTCGTCGGAAAGGATCGTGGCCGGCGTGAACCAACTGCCGTCCTCGCGCATCGGCGCGCGGAAGGCGGCCAGATAGACGAACGGCTTGAAGAGGGATCCCGGCTGACGTTTCGCCTCGACCGCGCGATTGAACGGGAAGCGCAGGAAGTCCCGCCCTCCGACCAGACCGCGGATCTCGCCCGTGGCCGGCTCGATCGAGATCGCCGACGCCTGCAGAGGATCCTTGTCGCGCTTCAGCTTGCGGTGTGACTTCTCCAACTCGTCGAGTCCCTGGCGAACCGAAGCGACACAGGCCGCCTGATCGCGAGGATCGAGCGTCGTGAAGATCCGCGTGCCGCGCTTCTCGACGAACTCGCCGGCGCCGCGCGCCTGCATCTCGCGTTGCGCCGCATCGATGAAGTACGACGCCTCGGTCGAACGCGCCGGCGCCTGCTTCGTCGAGATCTTCTTCAGCTTGGCCGCCTCGTAGGTCGACTCGTCGATGATCCCTTGCTCGCGGAGGACCCGGAGCACCGTGTCCCGGCGTTTCTTGGCCTTCTCCGGTGAGTTGTACGGTGAGTAGGCGTTCGGCGCCTGGATCAGACCGACCAGGAGCGCGATGCCGGCGACGTCGGCGTCCTCCAGCTCTTTGCCCAGGTAGTAGCGCGCCGCTTCACGCGCGCCGCGAATCTCCATCGAACCCCAAACACCCCAGTAGACCGCGTTGAGGTATCCCTCGAGGATCTCCTGCTTCGAGTAGCGCGCCTCGAGCTGCAGCGCGATGACCGCCTCGCGCGCCTTGCGGAAGAGCGTCTTCTCGTTGCGGAGGAAGAGCGACCGCGCGAGCTGTTGCGTGAGGGTCGACCCGCCCTGACTCCCGGGGCCGCGACGTACGTTCGCCCAAACGGCGCGCGCCGTGCCGACGGGATCGATCCCGAGATGGCTGTAGAAACGTCGGTCCTCGACCGCCAGCAGCGCGGGAACGAGCAGGTCCGGCGCATCGGCCAGCGCCAACGGAGCGAGCACCGCTCCCGTTCCTCCTTCGAATCCGGCGATGCGCTCCGGTTCGAGCATCGCCTCATCGGCCGGTACCTCCTGCGAGACCTCGATGTCGCTCACCTCACCGTGCGCAACCCACACACGCACGCGGCCGCCCGCGAACTGTCGATCGGGATAGTCGAAGGGGCGCAGTCCGACCTCGAAGCGACTGCCGGATCGCCGGAACTCGCCCGAGGACGAAGGCTCGTCGACCTCGCGGTAGCCGAGCCGCTCGAGACGCGCGTTCAGGTCATCGGGGTCGAGCCGGGCGCCCGGGCGCAAGTCGGTCGGCGCCGAGAAATAGAGCACCGTCTGCCGCGAGCCGCTCGCCGGAATCTTGACCGAGGAACACGAGGCGGCGAACACGGCCAGCGCGAGTGCGATCACTCCGAGTCCGGTCGGGATCAGCGCGGCTCGTCGCCAACGCCGACGCGGTTTCGCAGGCGGTGACGATGGCGGCGGCAATGGATCCATAGGGGGAGGTCGCCTTCGGTCTGTCTGCAATCGCCCGGGTGGACGGGCGAGCTTGGCGACCGCTAGTACGCGCCTCCGGGCGGCCTGGATGCAAGCTCTCGCGCCCAGGATCGAATCCGTTCCCCGTGATTCTTGGCCAGGATCGCCGCGGCCGCCTGGTCGACGACACAGAACTGCCCGCGCACGACCCCGCGGGTCTCGACGATCGCCGCCGTTCCGGAATTCAGGCGCCGGACGGCCTGGTCGGAGAGATCCAGGTAGCTGATGTGGGTCGCATCCGTGAGAAAGTAGTAGCGCCGGTTCCCGGCGGTGGCGTCGCGGATCCAGCCGGCCACGATGGCGCGCGTGGCCTCTTCCTGACGGAGCTGTTCCGCCTGCTCCGCGCGGCGGCGTTCCTCCCGCTCGCGATCGGCGCCACGCTTCTCCTCCGCCGCCTGCCGCGCCTCTTCTTCCGTGCGCGCGCGGGCCTCCGCGATGGTCTCCTCGCCCAGCTCCTTGCGCTCGACGCGCTGGGAATGAGCCGCCTGTTTGGCCTGCTTCTGGGAAACGAGCCCGGCCTTGAGCAGTTGGTCGCGCAGATTCGACATAGCCCGATTCTACCAGGGCCGTCCGCTTGCCGCCTCGCGTCACCTCTGCGATTCTGCCGCGCATGACCGACCGACCGGAGGTTCGCGCGCACACGCGGGCGACCGACTCGCAAGCTGTCGAGGCCGCGCGCCAGGCGCGGATCGGCGTCATCATTCCCGCCTACCGCGTCGCGGCGCACATCGCGCAGGTCGTGCAGGAGATCCCGCCGTATGTCGCGGAGATCTTCGTCATCGACGACGCGAGCCCGGATGACATCGCCGGGGCGCTGCGCGACGTGCGCGATCCCCGCGTCACCCTGGTGAAGCACGAGCAGAATCAAGGGGTCGGCGGAGCGGTCATGACCGGCTACGAGCGCGCGGCCGGCGCCGGCTGCACGATCCTGGTCAAGGTAGACGGCGACGGTCAGATGGACACCGGCCGCATGCTCGACCTGATCGAGCCGCTGATGGACGGACGCGCCGACTACGCCAAGGGAAATAGGTTCCTGCACAGCGCGGAACTGCGAGCGATGCCGTTCTTCCGCCGCGTCGGCAACATCGGGCTCACCTTCTTGGCCAAGGCGGCCTCCGGCTACTGGACCATGTTCGACCCGGCCAACGGCTACACGGCGCTGCATGTCGACGTCTGGCGGAAGCTCAATCCGCGCCGCATCGCGAAGCGATACTTTTTCGAGAGCAGCCTGCTCATCGAGCTCGGCTGTCGGCGCGCCGTGGTCGAGGATGTCGCGATTCCCGCGCGCTATCAGGGGGAGATCAGCTCGCTCTCCCCGATGAAGGTCGTGCTGGAGTTTCCGCCGCGCCTATTCATGGGACTCCTGCGCCGGTTGGGGACCTGTTACTTCCTCTATGACTTCACGCCTGTCTCGCTCTTCCTCACCTGGGGAATTCTGCTGACGACCTTCGCCGTGGTCTGGGGCGGAATCTTCTGGCGTCGCTCCATCGAGACCGGAATCGCCAACCCCACCGGCACCGTGATGATCGCGGTGGTCTCACTCGTGCTCGGCGTGCAGTTGCTCTTGCAGGCGATCGCGCTCGACATCCAGAACGTCCCGCGGGATCCCATCCAGCAACCGAGGCGCGGCCGCTGACGCCCTGGCGAATCGGCCTCCTCGCGGGCCTGCCGTTCAAGATCGCGATCGCGCTGCTCCCAGCTCCGGGACGCGACGAAGCGGCCTATCGCTACTGGGCGCATCATCTCGAGCCGGGGTATTCGCTGCTCCTGCAATTCGCGGCGCGCGCGAGCGAGGCGCTGTTCGGGGCGCATCTCTTCGCGCTCCGTCTGCCGTCGCTGCTCGGCGCGGCGCTCGCGCTCTACTGCCTCGATGGATGGCTCCGCCGCCTCGGCGCGGAGCGACGCACCCGCACCCTCGCCTGTCTCGCGCTCGGCCTTGCTCCCTGGCAGACCTACACCGGCGGGCTCTTGCACCCCGACACGATCCTCCTGCCGGCCGTACTCGCGTTCGCCTGGGCGCATGCCGACGGGCGGCTGCCTCTCGCCGCGTTCTTCGCCGGACTGGCGGCGTTGGCCAAGCCGACGGGACTGCTGGTGGTCGGGCTGTCTCTCATTCTGCCGGCGGTCCCGGCGCTGCGCGCGACTCGGGTTCGTCGGCGTGTCCTGCTCCTCAGCGCGCTGATCGCGCTCGTCGTCTCGAGTCCGACGTGGCTGGCACTTCGTCCCGAAATGCTGCTCGAGACCCTGCACTTCGGGCGACTCGAGTCGGTCGGGAGTTGGCCGGAGCGTCTCGGCTGGGGCGCTCTTCTGCTTCTCTTGCATGCCGGGGTGATCCTCCCGATCGCCATGATCGCGGCGCTGCGAAACCTGCGCGGGGATCTCGCTGCCGGCCGCATCCTCGGGGGCGCGTTCCTCGTTCTGTTTTTCGTCGCCGCGATCGCAAATGGACAACTGAAGGAGAACTGGATCATGCCGTCGTTCATCCTCTTCTGGCCGCGGGATTGGCGCGTTTCTCGTCCGATCGCGGGACTATTGCTGCTCCCCTCCGTTCTCTTCTCCGGAGCGCTCGGCCTGGTCATGCATCGGCCATCGATCGTCGCCGCGGCCGAGCGGGGAGCGTCCGCGCTGGCCTCGACCTATCCACTGGTCGCCGGGTCGCGCGAGGAGCAGGTCTCGGCCACGTCGACCTGGACCGAGCGATTGCGCGAATACCAACCGATCGATCGGCTGGCGACCCAGTTGGCGACCCAGTTGGCGACCGCCGAAACTGTCGCGCCTTCTTGGATCGTCTCGCGCGACTACGGTCTCGCGGCGCAATTGGCCTACGTCTGGCGCGAGGACGCGACCCGCATCGCGGTGCTGGCCGATCCGATCTACGCGCGGACGGTGATGGCTGCCCGCGAGGGGGAGCTCGGTCGGGGCGCCGTTGCGCTCGGTCTCGACGCAACGGAGCTGCCGCCCTGGCCGGGCGTGGGGCAATGGGCCGACGCCGCGCCGGTCGTCCATCCGCAAACCGACGAGATGCTCGCGGTGGCCCGGCGGACAGAAGACGCGCTCCACGCGCCGTTCGACGCGCTGCTGAAACGCTACGTGCGCGACGGTTCGGTCCGCTACGACGCGTGGCGAGCCGAGCCGTCCGCGGTGCGGGAGCTGACCGCTTACGTCGACGCGCTCGAAGCGACCGCGCCGTCCGGCCTCTCGAAGGAGGCGACCCTCGCGTACTGGATCAACCTCTACAACGCGACCACGCTCGACCTGATCCTGGTCAACGAGCCGGTGGGAAGTATCAAGGATCTGGGCGGTCTCCTGAAGTCGCCGTGGAAGAAGAAGCTTGTCACCGTCGAGGGGCGCGAACTCTCGCTCGATAGGATCGAGAACGAGATCATCCGTCCGACCTCTCGTGATCCCCGCATCCACTTCGCGCTCAACTGCGCGTCGATCGGCTGCCCGCCGCTCGCTGCCGACGCCTATCGCGCGGCCGACCTCGACTCGATGCTCGACGCGCAGTGCCGACTCGCGCTGGCCGATCCTCGCTGGCTCGCCGTTCAGTCGGACGGCGAACGCTCGAAGGTTCGGTTGACGAAGATCTTCGACTGGTACGGACAGGACTTCGAGGAGTGGGGCGGTGGGCTGCGTCGCTGGGTGGCGCGTTATGCCCCGGAGCGGGCCGCGCGCGCGTTGGACGACCCGGCGACCCAGATCGAGTTCATGGACTACGACTGGAATCTGAATCGGACCGAGTAATTTCCTGCCTTGATTTTTGCCACCCGTTTCCCTTCAATGGCTCGGTTCGCAACTGGGCAGGGATCGCCCCAAGGGAGGTATCTCGGAATGCGCAAGGTTTTGATTGCAGCTGTCGCACTGAGTTGTATCGGAGCCGGCAGCTCATTTGCTGCGGCGACGAAGGGAAGTTACGCACTCGGATTCGTCCGGTCCGACGCCCCGATCGGGGGTCGGTACATGATCAATGACAAGGTCGGTCTCGACCTCGGAATCGGGTTCAGCGACATCGAAGACGCCTCGAGCGGATTTGCGTTCGACGCCGGCGTCCCCATCAACCTGCACAGCGGCGAGAACGCGCAACTGCAGTTCCGGCCGGGAGCGACGTTCTCCAGCACGTCGTTCGACGCGCCGGGGCGCAAGGACGACGATTCGGTCACGATCAGCGCCATGCTGGAATTCCAGGTTTGGTTGACCAACAGCCTCTCCGTCAACGCCGGGCACGGGCTCGCCATCGAGACCGATCCGACGGTGATCGAGCTCTTCGGCGCCGATGTCTTCAGTCTCGGCTTCCACTACTGGATCAAGTAGGTCGACCAACGGAATGGATTCCTTCCGCCGCGCACGAGCCGGCGGACCATGGAGGATTTGAAACGATGCGTACGCTTTCACTCGCAGTTATCGCGCTCGCGCTGAGCGCCTCGGTCGCCGGGGCGCACGGCAAGGGCTCCTATGCCATCGGATTCATGGAGTCCGACGCCCCTGTGGGCGGCCGCTACATGCTGTCCGACAAGATGGGTCTCGATGTCGGTCTCGGCTTCATCAGCATCGATGCCGAGGACACCACTGGGGGCCGCGCGTCCGGGAACAAGCAACTGGCCATCGCCGGCACTCAGTTCGTCCTTCGCGTCGGACTGCCGATCGCAATGAAGACGGGCGACAAGGTGGCGTTGCACGTTCGGCCGGGCCTCGGGATCACCTCGACCTCACCGGAGAATGACAACATCGAATCGGACACGTCGATCGATATCAGCGGCCTCCTGGTCGCCGAGTGGATGATGTCCAACACCATCTCGATCAGCGGATCCCACGGTCTCCGCATCGCACTCGACCCGAACAACCTGGGAACGGTCGGCAACGGTGTGACCAACTTCGGCGTGCACTACTGGCTCAAGTAGTCAGGCCGGTCCTCCGGCCTGACCTCTCCAACTGAGCCTCGAGGGCCCCCGCCACGCAGCGGGGGCCCTTTCTCATCCACCGCTTGGTACACTCACCCCCATGAGCACCCCAGCGCCCACTCCTCCGCCCACGCCCACGCCGACCCCCACCCTCCTCGACTGGACCAACCGCCGGATCGACTACCTCCGCATCTCGGTCACCGATCGCTGCAACGAGCGCTGCACCTACTGCATGCCGGCCGAGCTCCCCGACTGGCAGGAGAAAGACGAGATCCTCACCTATGAGGAGATCCTCCGGATCGTGCGGGTCACCGTCGCCCTCGGCTTCCGCAAGTACCGTCTGACGGGCGGCGAGCCATTGGTGCGGCGCGATCTCGCCTGGCTGATCGAACAGATCGGGATGATCGAAGGGGTCGAGTCGCTCGGCTTGAGCACGAATGGGACGCTGCTGGCGCCGCTCGCGAGTCGGCTGCGCGCGGCGGGCGTCGACTCGGTCAATATCAGCCTCGATACGCTCGACGCCGACACGTATGCGCGGTTCACGCGCGGGCGTTGGCATGAGTGCGTGGCCGGAATCGACGCAGCCGTGACGGCCGGATTTCCACGCGTGAAACTCAACGCGGTCTTGATGCGCGGCATGAACGACCACGAGATCCCGGCGCTGGTGCGGTTCGCGCACGAACGCGGCGCACTCATCCGTTTCATCGAACTGATGCCGATCACCACGACGCAAGTGCTCACGCCGGAGTCGTTCCTGTCCGCGCAGGAGGCGAAGGCGTTGTTGGAGCGGGAGACCACACTGGAGCGGTTGGAGACGAAGCTCGGCCACGGGCCGGCCGTCTACTACCGGACGGCGGAGGGGGCGACGGTCGGGTTCATCGGGGCGATGACCGACCTGCACTTCTGTGAGTCGTGCAACAAGGTGCGGCTGACGGCGGACGGAAAGCTGCGGCCTTGCTTGGGGAATCATCTGGAGTTCGATTTGAAGGGGGCGTTGCGGGAAGCGTCGGTCGCGGAGTCGCCTGTCGCTGGAGGCGACCGTCGACTACACGAAATCTTCCGCCACGCGCTCGGCCTCAAGCCGCTCGAACACGATTTCCGCGGGCAGTACACGCCGGGTCGACACATGACCGCGATCGGCGGCTGAGTCGGGTGATGCGTGTCCGCGTGCTGCTCTTCTCGCAACTCCGATTGGCGGCGCAGCGCTCTTCCCTCGTGCTCGAGCTGGAGGAAGGCGCTTCGGTGGGAAACGCCGTGCGCGAGTTGCTGCGGCAGCAGCCGGCTCTCGGACCGCTCGTCGCTTCCTGTCTGACCGCGGTCGGGCTCGACTACGCGTCTAGCGATCAGGTGCTCGTGGACGGCGACGAGATCTCCCTCATCCCACCCGTGCAAGGAGGTTGAAACGGCCCGCTTGCGGCGCTCCCCGCAACGGACGATGATGGCGCCCTATGCAAAACCATCTCCGTTCGAACCAAGCTCTCGCCTCACGCTTCACGCTCGTTCTCGCGATCACCGCATTCGCGGCGCTGGCCACTCTCGGGGGCTGCTCGACCAACTCGAAGCCTCCCCAGGAAAAGACCCGAGACGGGGCGGCCGTCGCAACGAAGGTCGCGACCCCTTCCACGCCACAGGGCGGGACCTACGACACATCGCCGACCCGAGAAGCTGCTTCGACCGCCAGCGGGCGCGCGGAGACCTCGGTCGGGTTGACCTACACCGTCCCGGAGTCGTGGACGACGACGCCGACGAGTTCCGGCATGCGGGCCGCGCAGTTCGCGCTGCCGGCGGCGGGCGGTGAGCCGGCCGAGATGGTGCTCTTCTTTTTCGGCGCCGGTCAGGGCGGCGACGTGCAGGCGAACCTTGATCGCTGGATCGGACAGATGCGACAGCCCGACGGCGGAGACGCGCGCAGCCATGCGCAGGTCGCTTCACGCACCGTCGGTCCGTACAAGGTCACGATCCTCGCGGTGGATGGGACCTACGCGCCGGGAGCGATGATGGGCGGCCCCGCGCCATCGCCGAAGACCGATCAACGGATGTGGTGCTCGGTCGTCGAGGGACCGGGCGGACCTTGGTTCTGGAAGGCCACCGGCCCGAAGAAGACGCTCGACGCGGAGGCCGCGAACCTCGACGCGCTCGTCGGCTCGTTCCGACCGGCGCCCTGACGCCCGAGATGTCGGTCACGGCGCCCTCATCACCGCAACTCATTGCGCGCCTGGCGGTTGGTCCGCTCGATCCGCAGATCGATGAGTTCCCGCCGACGGCGGAGGCGACGGGCGCCGCAGGCGCGACTGTGGAGTTCTGGGGGATCGTCCGCGAGTGGGAGGATCCGACGCACGTCTGCGGACCAGCGCAGGGGAACCACGGGGACGACCGGGACCACTCGGCCTCGGATTCGCCCGTTTCCCTCGAGCCGTTCCGGATCGCGGCGCTCGACTACGAGGCGCACCCCGAGATGGCGCAACATCAACTCGAACGTGTCGCGCGCGATGTCGCCGCGCGGAATGGCCTCCTCGCCCTCTATGTACTGCATCGCACCGGGCGCGTGCCGGTCGGAGACGCATCGCTCTATATCCGCATTCACTCGGCCCATCGAGGCGAGGCGTTGCGCGCCTGCGCCGAGTTCATCGACGAGCTGAAGAGATGGGTCCCGATCTGGAAGCACCCCGAGAGGGCGTGAGACCGCGGTTCGGCGCCGTCGCGCCCTGCGTACTCAGTCTTTACGCCTTCTGCACTGTTCTCTGTACGCCGACGTCAACGGCGCGAGCGATCTCGGTCGAATACGTCGTCTCGATCGAAGCGCCGGCTCGGCAACAGGTCGACGTAACGCTGCGGCTGGAGGATCTGGCTCCGGATCAGTCGACGATCCAGCTCGCGATGAGCGAACGTCCCTCGTTCGTGCGCCTCCCGGTGCCGCTGCTCGAAGGAGGGGTGAGAGCAACCGTCGACGCGGCGATCGCGGACACGTTGCCGGTCCTGCGGCTCGGTCCGTATCTCTGGGAGATCCCGTGTGAGGGGCGCGAAGCGCTCACGGTCTCTTGGCAGGTTCCGCTCGGTCATCGCTCCCGGCGGGATGTGCGGGAAGCGAGCGACTTCGCGGGGCAGCCGTACCTCGACCTCGATCACGGACTCCTCACCACAGGCGCCCTCTTCCTCGTGCCGATCAACGCGCCGTTCACCGCCGCCTCCGTCCGCTTCTCCCTACCCACGGGATGGCGCGCGCATCCGCCTTGGCCGCACGAAGGCGGGCACACGGGTACACGATTCGCGATTCCCCAGAAAGAGAGTCTCGTGCGCGAGGCGCTTCCGGTTGGCGCCTGGAACGTGACCGAGCGAGAGAGCGTGCGGGTCTGGAGTACGGACGACGACCTGGAGCTCGCGGCGGGTCGCGCGCAGATCCAAGAAATACTAGGCCGCGTGCTGGCACGGCCGGGCTGGAACGGACCGCGGAGCGCAGAGATCGTCTTCACTCGCGCCGACGGGCCCGGCGCGAGCGGACAGGCGCTGACGAACAGCATCGTGCTCGCCATCGATCCGCGGATGCTCGGCAGCCGATCTCCAGATGCGACCCAGGTGGTTCTGCATGAGTTGCTCCATGCCGCAGACGATCGTGAAATGACGCCCGAACTGCGATGGTTCGAGGAGGGGGTGACCGACTACCTCGCGCATCGTCTGTTGGCCGAGGAAGGAGTCATCACCTGGGAGCAATTCGCCGGCACGCTGTCCGCGATCTGTCTCGAGTACGAAGTCTCGCCGCGGCGTGAGGAACAGTCCCTGGCTTGGTGCGGCCGCGCCTTCTTCGACGACCCGGAAGCCGCTTCCCTCGTCTACGGTCTAGGCGCCCTGATCGGCGCTTGGCTCGATCTCGCGATGAAGGACGGTCTCAGCGCCGATCCACTCTTCGCGTTCTCCGGAACGCTCTCCTCGATGCCTTCTCCCATCACGCCGCAGCATTTCGCGGCAGCGATCGCCGGATACCTCACGCCCGAAGAGCGCACGATGCTCAGGGAGTTCGTCGAGCAGCGAGCCGAGTTCGATCCCGTGCGCGACTTCCGGCGCGTGAGCGTCGAGATCGATCGGCAGGACGTCGAGCGCGCCGACCGGGACGTCAAGATGCCGCCGCTTCGGGCAGTCCTCAGGGAAACTCAGATCGTCGATCTGCGGCGCGACGATCTCGCGCATCTGCTCGGCCTTCGTCCCATGGATCGACTGCTCGTGGTGAACGGCCGAGGCGTCTCCGACGAGCAGGAGGTGCGCGAGGCCTGGCGTCGATCGCGCGGTGGGCGCGTTCAAGTGGTCGCGGATCGGATGGGGCGCGTCATCGCCATCGATCGGGCCATCCCTCCGGGAATCCGCTACTCGATCGATCCCGAACCGTGGCGCCGGCGCGCGCGATGATCCGCCCGCTCTCGCTCACGCTCTCGCTCTCGCCCGAGCAGATCGTCCGCGCCTGGAGCGGCGAACCTGGATTGGTGTGGCTGGACTCCGCGCGCGCGGGAGAGGCCCCGAGCTGGAGCTGGATCACTCTGCACCCAACTCTCTCGCTCCGTGACGCCTGGCCGGAGTGGACCGCGCGACCCAGTGGACGAGCGAGCGGACGCGAGCTCGCGATCGATCAGCCGCCGTTCGTCTCGGGCTGGATCGGCTTCGCGGCGTATGAAGCCGCGGCGCTGCTCGACCCGCTCCTGCGCACTCGACCGCCCGAGAGTCGGATGCCGCTCACGCTCTGGAATCGCTACGACGCGTCGCTCGCGTTTCGACACGAGGACCGAGCTTGGTTCTTGGTGGGCAGCGACAGCGGAGACGGAGAGATCGCGGCGCGCTCGCTGCTGGAGCATCTCTCGTCCCTCGGTTCGATCGACGAGGTGTCGCTTCCGCCGTCGCCCCCTTCCGCCTCCGACCCGTTCGACGACATCGTCGGTTTCGAGACGACGCTGCAGCGCGCGGAACACGCCGCGCGGGTGGAGACAATCCTTGATTGGATCGGGCGCGGGCACATCTACCAGGCGAATCTCACCTATCGCGCGAGTGCGCCGCTCGTCGCATCCCCGGTCACGTTGTACTCGGCGCTGCGGCTCGCCAATCCCGCGCCGTACGGGGCGTATCTCGAGCTGACGGAGTCCGACCCTTCCGCGCTCGTCACGATCCAGAGCAGCTCGCCCGAGCTGTTCCTGCGGGTTCGCGGCGGTTCGATCGAAACCTGGCCGATCAAGGGGACGCGGCGACGAGACCCGGACGATCCCGAGCGCGACTCCGCGCTTCGCGCGGAACTCCTGGCGAGCGAGAAGGACCGCGCCGAACTGCTGATGATCGTGGATCTGGAGCGCAATGACCTGGGCCGCCTCTGCCGGCACGGATCGATCCGCGTCGCTCGGTTTCCCGAGATCGAGTCGTTTGCGACCGTGCACCACCTCGTCGCGCGCGTGAGCGGGGAGCTCGCCGCGCCGACGTCCTTCGAAGAGTTGATGCGCGCGACGTTCCCGGGCGGTTCGGTCACCGGCGCTCCCAAACTCCGCGCCATGGAAATCTTGGCCGAACTGGAGACCGCGCCCCGCTTCGTCTACACCGGCGCACTCGGCTGGCTCGACGACTCGGGCGACGCTGAACTCGCGCTCGCAATTCGCACCCTCTGGACGCACGAAGGTCGCGCGCACTTCGGCGTGGGCGGCGGGATCGTCGCCGATTCACAACCGGCAGAGGAGTGGGAGGAGACCCGCGTCAAGGGACGCCCGCTGGCGACAGCGCTGCGCAACGCCTCGCGCTAGAGTAGGCTCGGGGTCACCGTCGTACGCACCGAAGGAGGCTGGACCCATGAACACGCGCCAGCTCGCGCCGCTCGCGGTCGCTATCGCGGCCGCCGCTTCGATCCTCGGAATCTCCGCCCCATCTCACGCTGCTTCGCACCTCTGGGTGATCAACGAGGTGTTCAGCAACGCGGACGGCACAGTCCAGTTCGTCGAGATGCACGTGCCGTCGAGTGCGGCCAACGAACACTTCATCAACAACAAGTGGGTCCGGAGCGTCACTACCGGCAGCCAACACACGTTCACCGCGAACCTGCCGCCCGGAAGCACCGCCTTCGCGTGCCTGCTTCTCGGCACCACGGCGTTCGCGGCCCTGCCGGGCGCTCCGACGCCGGACTACATCATTCCCGCAGACTTCTTCGACGTGGACCACGACACGGTCAAGTGGTGGAGCTACGTCACGGGCGAGCTCGTGTTCACTTCGGGACAATTGCCGCTGGACGGCGTCACGTCGCTCTCGCGCGGCGGCTCGACCGGGATCAACACGCCGACGAACTTCGCCGGCGAATCCGGGTCGGTCAACACGAACCCGACGGCGATCACGCCTGGATCGGCGAACGAGCCGGGGTTCGTTCTACACGTACTCCTGCCGGGGAACTCGGATGCTTCGGTCGGTCTCGAGTTCGCGCTCCCGCAGGCCGGGCCGGCTCAACTGATGGTCTTCGACGCCACCGGCCGGTTGCAGCGACGCCTCTTCGACGGCCGGGCCGACGGCCTGGTCCAGCTCGCATGGGACGGCGCCGATGAAAGCGGTCGCGGCGTGCCGAACGGCGTCTATCTGATTCGACTGGAAGCGGGCGGTCGCCAGGCAGTGCGCAAGATCGCGCACGTCCGTTGACCGCGTTCGCACTCGCACTCGCACTCGCACTCGCACTCGCTCCACCACTCGCTCCCGCGGCTTTGGGGCATTCGCTGGCGGCCCCGGACTGGTGCACGTGCGAGGAGAACCAACGAGCGGCCGGCTGGTGCGGACCGTGCGCCACCGGATACGTCGCGGGGCAGGAAGTCCGCTCCGCGACGCTCTTCGAGGCGATCGACACGCACGGGCACGAAGTCGACGTATCGAGTCTCGAGTGTCCAGGGTGCAAAACCGCCGCCTCGCGCAACGACATCTGCGCGACCTGTGACCGCGGCATCGTCGATGGCAGGATCTACGCGTCGAAGCTGAGCTACTACTTGGCGCTCGGCGAGGCGAAGAACGCCGCCGAGATCGCCGCGGCGGCTCACGAGTACGAGCTACTCCGCTTGGCGCTCACCGACATCGATCGATGCGAGACCTGTGCCGTCGCCCGGTACTTCGGCTCACTCTGCCCACTCTGTTGGGTCACCTATCACGACGGTGAACCGGTGGAGACGACCCCTCCCACGCGCTCGCGCCTGCGTTCAGGGGCCGCGCCGCGCGGAGAGCGAGGGATGCGCGCGAGTCGGGTCAGGAGCCGATCGACCGGCGCGGAGACCGCGACCATGTAGCCCGACAGCATGATCAGGCTCATCTGCATGGAGAAGGAGAGCAACTCCCAGAAGCCGTCGCCTCAATAACCGATCGCCTCGAAGAGAGAAGTCGGGGTGAGCGTGAGCGAGAGCGCGAACGTGACCGCGGTCAAGAGCACCGCGATCACGAAGGAGGAAGGGATCCAGCGCTCGCTCCACCGGGTCAGCGCGAGCGCGAAACGACCGAGGAGGTCCGTCACCGATCGGTCAGTGCTTGTCGAACTTCGCCATCAGGTTCTTCAGATGCTGCTCGAGGTCCACCTTTGGCATCTCGCCGTCGGGGGTGAGTTTGTCGACGAGTTTGGGGAGCTCCACCGCCAGCTTGGACGTGACCTCTTCGACCGAGAGTTTCGAGCGGAGCGCCAGGGCCTCGAGTTTGTCCTTGCCCAATGCGTCGCGCACCTCGTCCGCCGTGAGTGCGACGTTGGAGCCGGGGCCGACCCAGGACTTGACCTTGTCACCCATGCCCTTGGCGTCGAAGCCGTCGAGGAGGTCGTTCAAGCCCTCCTTCTTCTCCTGGAGGAACTCGAGGGTTTGGGAGAGGAGGGCGCGAGATTTGGCAGCGGCTTCGTCTTTCCTGTCGGAGAGGGAGTCGAGGAAGGGGTCGAAGATGCCCAAGGGTGGCCTCCTACGGGAGTGAGGGGTGACAAGAAGAGAGGAAACCCGGCGCGTGAGCGCGCCGGGTTACTCATACCTCAGCGCTTCGATCGGGTCCAAGAGCGACGCCTTGCGGGCGGGCCAGTAGCCGAAGAAGACGCCGATGGCGGCGGCGAAGCCGAAGGCGACGAAGATCGACTCCGCGGAGATCAGGATCGGCCAGCGCGCGAAGCGAGAGACCAGCTCCGCCGTCAGCATGCCGAGGCCAATGCCCAGAAGGCCGCCGAAGCAGGAGAGCACGACCGACTCGGAGAGAAACTGCACCAAGACGTGCCAACCCTTGGCGCCGACCGCCATGCGGATGCCGATCTCGCGTGTCCTCTCGGTGACCGAGACCAACATGATGTTCATGATGCCGATGCCGCCCACCAGCAGCGAGACCGACGCGATGATCGCGAGCAACACCCGCATGATCGACGAGGTGGAGCCCATCACATTCTGGACATCTTGCTGCGTGCGGATGGTGAAGTCGTCTTCCTGTCCGGGACCGATGCGATGGCGTTGGCGGAGCAGCTCGGTGATGGCGGTCGAGGCCGGCGCCATCAACTCCGCCGAAGCGGCCGAGGCCATCGCCATGTTCAGTCGGGTCTGGCCAGAGAGCTTCTTCATCGCCGTCGTGTACGGCACGATGAGGACATCGTCCTGATCGCGCCCCCAAGTGTTCATCCCCTTCTTGCTCAACACGCCGATGATCGTGAACGGCATGTTCTTCACGCGGATCACCTGGCCGACCGGATCTTCGCCCTGGAAGAGATTGTCGACGATGGTCTGCCCGACCATGGCGACCTTGGCCGCCGAGCGCACGGCGGAATCGTTGAAGTTGCTGCCCGACACGATCGACCAATTGCGGATCTTCGTGTAGTCGACGCTGCCGCCGATGACCTGGGTCTGCCAATTCTGATTCGCGAAGATGATCTGCGCGTTCGTCTGGACGACGGGAGTCACGGCCGAGAGATACGGGACCTGCTTCGACATCGCCTCGACATCTTCTTCGGTCAGAGTCGAGCTCGAGCCGCCGCCGCCGCGCACGCCGCCGGAGTAGCTCGAACCGGGGAAGACATTGATCACGTTCTCGCCCAGCCCGGCGATCTGCTGGCGCACCATCTGCGAGGCGCCCTCGCCGATCGCGACCATGGCGATGACGGCGCCGACGCCGATCACAATACCGAGCGTGGTCAGAGCGGAGCGCAGCTTGTTCCGCGCGATGGCGCGAAACGCGACTTTGAGCAGGAGCAGGAATCTCACATGACCTCCGTCTCGACGGGCAGCGCGAGCAGTTCATCCGTGGCGACCCGGCGTTTCTCGACCGCCCGGTCCTCGCGAATCCGCCCGTCCGCGAGGACGATGACCCGCTTCGCATACTCCGCGATGTCGTGCTCGTGCGTGATGAGCAGCACGGTCATCCCCTTCTCGTTCAGGTCCTGGAAGAGCCGCATGATCTCGATCGACGTGCGCGTGTCCAGGTTGCCGGTCGGTTCGTCGGCCAGGAGAATCGACGGCTCGTTGACGAGCGCCCGCGCGATGGCCACCCGCTGTTGCTGACCGCCCGAGAGTTGATTGGGATGGTGACGGGCGCGGTCGCCCAGCCCGACCAGCGTCAACGCCCGCTTGGCGCGCTCGGCGATCGACTCCTGCGCGACGGCGGTCGAGGCGCCGTTCGTTTGCCGTGGAGGACTCGCGTACAGCAACGGCAACTCCACGTTCTCCAACGCACTCGTGCGCGAGAGCAGATTGAAGCTCTGGAAGACGAATCCGATGCGACGATTGCGCACCTCGGCCAACTGGTCGCGGTCCAGGCCGGCGACGTCTTCTCCTTCCAGCAAGTAGGAGCCGGCCGTCGGTCGGTCGAGGCATCCGAGAAGGTTCATCAACGTGGACTTGCCGCTGCCCGACGATCCCATGATCGCGACCATCTCGCCCCGGTGGATGTCGAGTTCGACTCCGCGCAGCGCGTGGACCGCGTTCTCACCCCGGCCGTACGTCTTGACCAGACCCTTGACCGAGAGGACGGGGATCGAAGCGGCCAGGCCCGAGACGCTCATCGACCTCTCCGGCCCCCGCCCATTTGCGGCGCGAACGGGTTGACCGTGCCTTGCTGCGCGGACGCGGCGGCGCCGGTGAGGTTCAGGCCGACGATGACCGGATCGCCGACTTGGAGCGAGTCGGAGAAGACCGCCGTGTAGGTGCCGTCGCTCAGCCCCTTGCGCACGCGCACGGGACGCGGCCGCTCGTTCTCCAAGACGAAGACCCGCCCGCGATCGGCGGCCGGTTCGCCTTCCCCCTGGGCGCGCACGCCGCCGCTGCGCTCGCGGTTCGTCGACGCCGGACCGGTCGCCGCGATCGCCCCGCGGGCGCCTTCCCGGGGATCGCCGGTTTCCGGCTTGAATCGCAACGCCGCCACCGGGACGCGCATCACATCCTTGGCCTCGTCGATCAAGATCGTGACGTTGGCGGTCATGCCGGGAAGTAGTTTGCGCTCTTGGTTCTCGACTCGAATGATGACCGTGTAGGTCACGACGTTCTGGACGGTCAGCGGGAGGAGTCGAACCTGATGCACCTCCCCCTGGAACGTCGAGCCGGGGTGCGCATCCACGGTGAACGACGCGCGCAGCCCCTCGCGGATGGCGCCGATGTCGGCCTCGTCGACCGACGCCTGCAACTGCATGCGTGTGAGGTCCTCGGCGATGGTGAAGATGGTGGGGGCCGAGAGCGACGCGGCGACGGTCTGGCCCACGTCGACATCCCGTGAGACGACGACGCCGTCGATGGGCGAATAGACCGTGGCGTAGCGCAAGTTCGTCTGCGCTCGCTCCAATGCCGCCTGCGTCGACGCCATCTGCGCGCGGGCCGTCTCGACCGCCGTCTGCGCCATGTCGAGGTCGACTCCCGACGCGAGCCCCTTCTCCCCGAGGGCGAAGGCCCGTGCGCTGTCGCGCTCCGCTTGTCGGAGCTGCACGGCGACGCGGTCGAGGTTCGCGCGACTCTCCGCCATCTGCGCGTTCAAGAAAGTCGGGTCGAGTTGGGCGAGCACCTGACCCTTGCGCACCCCATCGTTGAAGTCGGCGTAGAGCGAAGCGATCGTTCCGCTCACCTGGCTTCCGACCAGCACCATGGTCACCGCTTGGAGCGTCCCGGTCGCGGACACCTGCAGCTTCACGTCGCCGCGCTGGACTTCTTCGGTGCGGTAGGTCGGCGCCTTCTCCCCGCTTCGTCCGACGCGCCACCAGGTGATCCCGCCCGTCGCCGCCATGACGGCCAGCGCCGTGACGATCCACGCCCCTCTCCGCATGCCTCTTCCTCCGCTTCCTCAGACGACTCGGATCACGCGCCCGTCCTCGAGCGCGAGTTCGCCGACACCGTGCGCTCGATCGGGGTTCCCCCCTGGCGCGCGAGTGAGGTGCGACGGGGTGGACGCCGGCTCAGCCGACGTCAGGCGGGCGCGACTACGTGGGCCCCGGCGAAGACGTTGCGAGAGTGCCACGGACGCGAGCGGAGGGTGTGGTATTTCCGTGGCGTCTAGCGCCGCGTGCGCCGCACACGCGGCGCCTCCGTCTGCTCAGCTCCTACGAAGCGACGATGTACGCGATCCACCCCGGCTCACTCTCCGAGCCCGCTTTGGGACGAAACACCCCCGTCCCGCCCCCCGTCGCGCGATCCGTCGTCTCCCAGTAGACCACGCTCTCCCGGAACCCCGCCTCCGCCAACAACTCGCGCACTTCAGGAATCGTCCAGAAGCGCCAGTCGTAGCGGAACGCGCGATCCATCCGTGACCCATCCGAAAACGAGAAATCGATGTAGAAGAGGGTGCGATGCGTGATCGGATCGAAACTGATCTGTCGCCAGTAGTAGCGGTAGCCGTCGACATTCTTCGTCTCGGTCGTGAGCTGCTGCGCCTCCCATCCTCCGAAGATGTCGAGGACGAAGAGGCCTTCACGCTTCAGCGACGCCCGCGCCACCTCGAAGTACTTCCGCAACTCGTCACGCGTGTAGAAGACGAAGTACGAGAAGTTGAGCGCGGCGACGAGGTCGACTTTCGGCTCGCGGACGTCGAGGACGTTGGCGTTATGCAGTCGCAAGCGGCTGGCGGCTGCTCCGAGCGGAGCTACATGTCTCTTCCGCCCATACTCCAAAGTCGGCCCATGCAGATCGACCCCAACCGCCGTGTTCGTCCCCCGCGTCTTCACCCAGGTCGAACTCAGATGCGCCGTGCCGCAGAAGTCTTCCTTCAGCGAACTCGGAACGCGGCCGAATTGCGCGCGAAAGATCCGATCGAAGAACTTCACGTCCGCTTCGGGGCATTGGACGGCGCGTTCGTAGAGATCGTGAGCATCCCGGACGAGGGCCGGTCGCCTCGCGGACGAGCTTTTCGATTTCTTCGCCTGCTTTGCCTGCTTTGCCTGCTTTGCCTGCTTCGCCTTCTTGTTCTGCTCGTTCGATCGCTCGCGCTTCCGCATCGCCTCGCCCGCCACAGTTCCTCCTGTTCGATCCCTCGGACCCCGTCCGCCCGGTGAAGGTGTCACGCGGAGCGAGGCGGGAAGCTACCGAGGGAAGCGGGAGCGGAGCAACTCCCGACGGCAGTGCGCGACGGCGTTGACCCGAAGTGATCCCAACTGGACACCAGCGGTCGGACGTTCGATGATCCCCGGCCGATGACCCGAAAGTCCGTCGATTCCCTTTTCCTTGCGCTGAATGCGCGCGTTGCACGACGAGGAGGAACGACCGTCGTGACAGATTCTTCGGACGAGCAGATGTGGGAAGTCGGCTACGACGGCCACGAAGCCGCCCAGCGGCGGCGAATGGCGACGCTGCCGTTCCAGGTGAAGGTGCAGTGGTTGGAGGAGGCGCAGGAGATCGTGGAGTACCTGCGGAAGTCGAGGGCCGCGGCGCCCGCATCCGGGGTCGTGCGCGAGCGATTGCCTGACGAGGACCCGCCGCGCGACGAAGCGTCGTCTTGAACCCCAAACTGTCGGTCTGCATCATCGATACGGTTGATCTGTTGGTCATGGGTCGGCGCGCACTCCGCGGAAGCTCGTCGCACAAGCGGCGAACGAGTTCACGGCTCGTCCTACCGCAACAGTTTCGACAACGTGACGAGCGAGTTCTTCTTCGACATCGCCTCGGTCCAGATCTTCGCCCGCTTGGCGAGTTGTCGAGGGACCGTCTCGATCGTGAACGCGGCGGGATCCAACCCTGCGCGCACTTCCGCCCAAGCCAACGGCGTCGAAACGGTCGCCGGTTCCCTCGCGCGCACACTGAACGCGCTTGCGACGCTCTTCCCTTCGGCGTTCTGCAGATAGTCGACGTAGATCGCAGCCGGCGGTCGTCCACGGATCGACCGAACGACCGTCGCTTCCTTCGGATGAGCCTCCGCCACCCGCGTCGCGATCCACTGCGCGATGTCCTGTCCCAGAGCGAACGGTGTGCGGGCCGGCAGCGGTATATAGATGTGGATTCCGCGCGATCCCGAGGTCTTCACCGCGCTGGAGAGCTTCAGCTCGGTCAGCACGTCGCCGATCCAGCGAGCGAGCTGCACGATCTTCGGGAACGTCGCCTTCGGACCAGGGTCGAGATCGAGGATGGTGTAGTCCGCTGAGGCGATCGACTTCACGCGGGAGTGCCAAGGATTGAGCTCGATGGCGCCGAGCTGAACGCCATAGAGGAGCGTCGTGAGATCTCCCGCCACGATGCGTGACGCCTTGCCGTCCTCGTCATCGGCTTCGACCTGCGCCGTTCGGACGCCATCGGGGGCGTCCGCGGGCGCGTTCTGCTGAAAGAACGCCGGGGCCGCCACGCCGTTCGGAAATCGCCTGAGCACGAGCGGCCGGTCGGCGATGAGAGGAAGAAGCACCGGGGCGACGGTCGCGTAGTACCGCATGACGTCGCCTTTCGTGTAACCGCCTTTCGTGTAACCGGCTTTCGGAAAGTAGATCTTGTCGAGGTTCGTGACGTCCAACGAGCGGCCCCGCGCAATGACGACGGCGCCGTCGCCGCCTTTGGCTTCGATCGTCGAAAGCTGCGCGACGACATCCAGCGCGCCGCGCCGCGGCGTCGCCGCCTTCTTCATCCGGCCCGATCCGCCTATCGCCGGCCGGACGGTGCGACGTCGAGACTGCATGCTCGACTCCTCTCTCCTGACCTCCCTCGCCTCCTTGTCGTCTCGGATGCCGAGGAAGATCGGCTGCCGCAACCGGCCCTCTTCCGTCCACTCGTTGAACTTCACTTCGACGACCACTTCGGGCTTCGTCCAGTGCGCTGTTTCGTTCGTAACGGGCGTTTCGTCGAACGGACAGGCGCGTCGCTCCAACGGGACCAGGCGTTTGTACATATCCGCGAGACTGCTCCGCGAGAATCCGCCTCCGGTATGCCCCGCGTAGATGAGTTTGCCGCGGCGCCAGTGGCCGAGCAGCAGCGCGCCGATGTGTTGTCGCGAGTTTCGAGGCTCCGTCCACCCGCCGACCACGAACTCTTGCTGCGCCTCGAGTTTCAGCTTCAGCCATTGGCGCGAGCGAACCCCGAGGGCATAGGCGGCATCGGTTCGTTTGGCCATGATGCCCTCCCAACCCGCGCGCTTCGCCTTGACCAAGAGCGCGGCGCCTTCGTCGATCGTCGACTCCCCGAGCTGCAGTCCAGCCTCGAGCTTTCCTCGGAGCAGTTTCTCGAGACTCGTTCGCCGTACAGTCCACGGTTCTTCGACCAACGTGACGTCGCCATCGAGCAGCAGATCGAACGCCACCAGCACGGCGGGAGCACCCGTCGCCCGTTCGGTGATCGCTTCGGCTCCGGTCTCGTGGACGCGGGATTGGAGTTCTTGGAACCGGCCGAGTTCGCTCCCGCGGCGCGCCACCAGTTCGCCGTCGAGAACGAAGGGACGCCTGCGTCGTCTGCTCAGCCCCCGCAACGCATCGACCACCTCGGGAAACTGGGCGGCGCGATCGATCCGATTTCGCGTCACGAGGTTCACCTCGTCCCCCTCGACGAACGCGAGGACACGTACCCCGTCGTACTTCGGCTCGAACGTCCAGCCGTCCCCTTTCGGAATCTCGGCGCCCACCGCGGCCAGCATCGGAGTCAGAGAGAAGGAGACCCGCGCCTGCTTTCCGCCGCGAGCAGTCCGAGCGGGGCGAGTCGTGCGAGCGGGGCGCGCGGAGGCTTTCGCTCCATCGCGAATCTTCGCCATCGTTCGGCCTGTCGTGACGGAAGTGGTCTCGCGCGCGACGATGTCGCCGCGGGCCTTGGCGAATTCGTCGCGATGTTTGATCAGCAGCCACTGGCGTCCGTCGCCGCGGGCGATGCGGACCAACGCCCACGATCCCTGCAGCCGCTCTCCGCGCAGTGTGAAGGCGATCTTGCCGCTCTTCAGGCCCTTCCGCAGGCCCTCGACGCCGCCTTCATCGGACGCATACGTGCCGCGGTCCCAGAGCATCACTGTGCCGCCGCCGTACTGCCCCTCGGGGATCGTTCCCTCGAACTTGTTGTACTCGATCGGATGATCCTCGACCTGCATCGCGAGTCGCTTGACGGTGGGATCGAGGCTGGGTCCCTTCGGCGCCGCCCAGCTCTTCATCGCGCCGTCGAGTTCCAGACGGAAGTCGAAGTGCAGTTGACTGGCTTCGTGCTTCTGGATCACAAACCGGAGCGCCCGGCCCCTCGTCGTCACCGACGCCTTGCCGCCTGCCGGTTCGTCGGTCTTCGTGAAATCCCGCTTACGCCGATACTCAGAAAGGCGGTGGTGGCTGCGCGGGGCCATCCAGCGCCCCCGATCAGCTCGCGCGGGCGCGACGGTTATTGGACGGAGCCCTCGCGGTCTTCTTCGTCGTTGTCTTCGTCGTCTTCTTCGCGACCTTGCGGGGCGCGTCGGTGGTCGTCCTTGCCGCCGGTTTCGTCGACTTGCCCGACTTCCGCTGAGCGAGGCTCTGCTGCAGTCGCTCCATCAGGTCGAGAACCTTGCCGCGTCCCTTCTCGATCGTCGGGGGCTCGAGGTCGATCTTCTTCCCCTTCGACTTCGCCTGGATGATGCGCATCAGGTTCTCGCGGTACTCGTCGGTGTACTTCTCAGGTTCGAAGGCGCCGCTCAGCGACTTGACGAGCTGGACGGCCATCTTCAACTCGGCCGGTCGAACTTCCTTGGCGCCCGGAAACGTGTACTCCGTCGTCGGCACGATGTCGTTGGCGAACCGCATCAGCTCGAGCACCAGCGCGTTGCCTTCCACTCGCAGTCCCGCCAGGTGCTGCGACTGCCGCAGGATGATCTTCCCGATCCCGATCATGTTCGTCTCGCGGATCGCCTCGCGCAGCAACGCGTATGTCTTGTCGCCGCCCTTCCCCGCTACGAGGAAGTACGGCGTATCGAAGTAGCGAGGGTCGATCTCCTCTTCGGGCACGAAGTCGAGGATCTCGATCGTCTGCGACTGCTCGACCGCCGCCGCCTTGAAGTCCTCTTTGGTCAGGACAACGAACTTCCCCTTGGCGTACTCATACCCCTTCACCACCTCGCCCCATTCGACCGACTCCCCGTCATCCTCTCGCACCCGGTCGTACTTCACCGGCGTGTTGTCCTCCGCGTGGAGCAACCGGAACGAGATGTGATCGGCATTGACCGCAGCGCGGAGTTCCACCGGCACGTTGACGAGACCGAAGCTGATCGAACCTTTCCAGATGGCAGGCATGAAGTCCTCGCAGGGTCGGGGTGAGGGCGGGCGTGGTAGGGTCCTTCTGGTAGACGAATTCGCGCGCAAACGGTGTGCCGGTCCTCGGCGATCGATCGAGCGCTCGGCTAACAGCTCGACACATAACGACTTACAGCGCATCAACAAGGTCCCCGCCGGAGCCTGCGAGCTGCATGCGGGATGAGATTTCTACAACCCCCGGCCGAACAGAAGAACACGCGCGTCTGGGTACGGCGGTTGTGGGTTCCGGTGCGTAGTGTGTCGAGCGATCGTCCGGCCGAAGCAGGGAGGACCCGATGAACGAATCGATTTCCGTCCTCGCACTCCGCGCGTTGCTCGTCGTCGGCGCCATTCTGTGGATCGGCGGCGCGTACCTCATCTATCGGGCCCGGTTGTCAGCCCAACCCGACCTCCCGCTCGGGTCGAGCCTCCCCAGACGAGACATGGTCAAGGGCTGGCAGCTCCACGAGCGCAGCCCAGGCGCCGGCAAGCGACTCTACCGGCTCGGTCTCTCGGCGTGGTTTCTGGGCAGTGCATTGGGCGTGGCGTACTGGGCTCTCCGCTGAACCTGCGCTCCCTCGCGACTGCGACGCGCAATCGTCCGGGCTCTACTCCGCCGGACGTCCAAATCGGGAGGATTGCGCAGACGGCAAGGCGATCTCGCACCGGAAGCGTCCCGTCGTTTGCGTGACATCCACTTGCCCAGAGTGGCGCCTCCATTGCTCTCCCCGCTGCGCCGGGGTGATCGATGTGAGGTGAACGATGAATCTCGATCGGCTGTCTTGGAACCCATGCTGGGCCGCTCGCTGTGTTGCTCCGCTTCTCGCGGTCAGCCTCCTCGCCTGTAGTACAGATCGACACGCGGGAGTCGATCTCGTCCCTCCCGAGCAGTCCGTCGCCGTGGGAGTCGCCGCGAGCGACGGCCCCGTCGACGCTCTGTACCTGCCGACCGTCGACGCCGTGGTCGAGGAGGCGACGATACGTCCTTCCTCCGACCGAACGGGATGGGTCGACGTGGATGTCTTGGTGCGGGCCGAGGCGCTCGCGCGAGAGAGCCACTGGCTTCGATTCTCGTTCCGTCCGCGTCCGGCCGACACCGTCTTTGCCGTTTCCGTGCACCGCCGGAGAGACGATGGCGGCGTCGGGCGCGAGGAGTGGTCGATGAGTTGGTCCGGAGGCCGACGCGCGGGTGGTTTCGTCGAGCGAACGGGCGAAGAGAAGCTCGAGGGCGCTTGGAGAGAGACCGGTGAAGGCGGACGGACCGAGACCTACGTTCACACCGCCGGCGCGCGGGAGCGACGAATCTCGATCGACGTCGATCCTGGGGGGCCCGGCGACGGCGCGCTCGGAGATTTCGCGAACTTTTGGTCCCAGCCGAGCGCGCTCACCAACAACGTCCATGGGACGCTGGCGGGTCGCCTCATGCGGGAGTCCGCTTTCGCCGAGTGGCTGAATTCCACCGTCACGCGTACGTACCCGAAAGAAACGCGTCTAGGGCCCTTGCCGCTCGCGCCGGATCCAGTCGAACAGGCCTGCATCGTGGCGGAAGCGTGCTCGGCGGTGAAGTGTTACGTCGGCGGACTCTCGAATCCACTCTGTGTCGCGTGCGGCGGAGTGAGCGCCGCCTGCCTGATCTACGATATCGGCTGCTGGATCTTCAACTGCTGAGCGATCGCCGCGCACGGGCGCGGCCGGGCTCCCCCCTCCCGGCTGTTTCGCGAACTGACGCCCATCCGCTACTGTCGGGAGGTACCCACCCAGCCCCACCGTCCCCAGAGGAATTCTGTCCCATGCAGAGAAATGTTTCCTCGCCGAAGGAGTACCTCGAGGCGATTCCGAGTGCGCAGCAGCCGTTGGTGCAGCACTTGCGTCGTTTGATCAAGGAAGAGTCGCCTTCGACGCGTGAAGTGATCCGGTGGGGAATGCTCTGCTACGACGATGACGGGACGCTCTTCGCGCTCGCGGCGCAGAAGGACTACGTGGGGCTGTATGTAATGGCGACGACCGCGATGAAGGACCTGTCGAAAGACCTGAAGGGGATCGACAAGGGGCGCGGATGCCTCCGCTTCGCCAAGCTGCAGGACGTCCCGAGCGACACGATCCGCAAGTTGCTGGCCCGCGCGGTGACGCTGCGCGAAGTCGACGGTAAGCCGCTGCCCTAGTCACCGGCCGCAGTCACCGGCCGCAGTCACCGGCCGTCCGACGGCCGGTCTCCTACTCCTCCCCCTTCTCCATCTCTCCTTACACGCCGAATTTCCCCACCCGATAGCGCAGCGTCTTGTACGACATCCCGAGCTGCCGCGCCGCCGCGCTGATGTTGCCGTTCGCGCGACGCAACGCCTCGCGAATGAGTCGCTCCTCGATCTCGAAGAAGTCGATGGGCCCGGAGAGAAGAAGGTCTTCAGGTTGTGGCGCGCCGACTCGGTCGGCGCGCTCCACACTCGTCGAAGCGGACAAGCCTCCCCCTGCAGTCAAACTGTTCGAACCAGTCCCCCTCATCTGCCTCCAAACCGACGGCGGCAAATCCTCCACCCCCAACGTCTCCCCCTCCGACAGCACCACCATCTTCTCCATCATGTGCTCGCGCTCCCGCACGTTTCCCGGGAATGCATACCCGCGCAGAAACGCCACGAGCTCGGGCGTCAATGCCGGCGGCGGCGTGCCCAGACGCAACGCGGCTCGATCGCGGAAAAGATGCGCCAGGAGGACGATGTCCTCGTCGCGATCACGCAGCGGCGGCAGGTGCACCTCGTGCACGTTGAGTCGGTGGAAGAGGTCTTCGCGAAACTTCCCGGCGCGGACGAGCTCGGGCAGATCTCGGTTGGCCGCCGCGATGACACGCAGATCGACGGAGTTGGCCCGTTGACCGCCCACCCGCTCGACGATCCGATCCTGAAGCACGCGGAGCAGCTTGGCCTGCAGCGCGAGTTCCATCGAACTGATCTCGAGGGCTGACACACGTCCCTCGAACTTCGCTGAAGGGAAAGCGGGAAGGGTCACCGTGGCGACCGCGCCTTTCCGCAAGGATGCGAAGTCGGTCTCGAGCACTTCCGCCGCCAGGAGAACGCGATGTCGATCGACCAGCGTGACCAGCGGACGCTCGGCGGGAATCCGTTCGCCGACCGCCGCCGTGACCGAAACAACCTCGCCGTCGAACGGCGCCCGCAGCGTCGCCGCGTCGCGATCGAGTTGCGCGCGCGCGAGCTGCTGCTCCGCCACGGTCAGTCGGGTGCGGTGCGCGATTCGAGCCCGCCGCTCCTCACTGGGGTTCGTATCGGCGAAGAGCGCGGCATCGAAGTCCAGCTTCGCCGCCTGTTGCCGCGCCTGCGCCTCGCGCCACGAGAGATCGAACGGCGCCGGATCCAACTCGATCAGCGGCTGTCCGCGTTTCACCACGTCGCCCTCGCGGACGAGCACCTGCATGACCCGCTCCCCCACCCGCGACGAGAGCTCCGCCCGTTGGATCGCCTCGATCCGCCCGGTCCCCTGGACGGTGACGACGAAGTCCCCTCGCTCGACGACTTCGCCCCGAACCTGGAGTCGCGTCCGCGGCGCGGCCGCGGCGCTGTTGGCAGAATCGGGGAGGGTCGAGGCGGGAGTCGCGCCGGGCGTCGCGTCCGCCGCCGCGTCTCTCAGTGGAAGCGGCGCCCACCGCTGCCGGAGCGGACTGAACCAGAGGGCAGCCGCGACGCAGGCGAAGACGAGTGCGACGGCCGCGACGACGAACGCGGGGCGACGGCCGACGCCTCGGCCAGCGGCTCGCGTCGGGTTCGAACGATCTGTGGGTGTCGACGACATTGTGCCGCGACTTGCTCATGCGGCGTGCCAACGACGTTGACGGCGCGTTCCGGGGCGGAACCTTCCGCCGAGCAGAGCATCGGAGCGCCGTGACGCCTCATCTCGGCGCCCGGATCGTCCGAGGTCGAACGACAGGGACCGATATGAGGAGTCGACGTCACGGCCCGGCTCGCGTTCTGACGATTGTGGAACTTCGACGACCGGGTCTACGATCTAGTCCGCGACGCGACCGAATGGGGAGTCCGAGCGAAGAAAGAGGTCCGGTCCCATGAATCACGCGCATACCGAACTCCGTGAGGGTGTTCAGCTCGAGCAACAGAAGCTCCAGGCGCGACTCAAGCGACTCCACGACACGGCGACCCGGAGCGTCTTCCCGACCTCGGTCACTCGACTGGCGCATTGCCGGAGCGAGCTGGCGCAGGTCGTGCCTCTCGTCGTCCAGCACCTCGCGCGCGAGGACGACCTGCTGCGCCGGATTCGGGCCAACGTCGGCGCCGGTCGTCGCGCGGAGGCCGAAGGAAACGGCACGCGTGAGATCGAGATGGAAGGGCGCGCCGACTCGCTCCTCGACGAGAACGCCTCTCGCGTGAAGGAGCTGCGCGCGCTGCTGGAGACGGCCAAGCAGCTCCTGGACGAGCACCGGAAAAGCGACGGCGAACGGGGCGAGGAGCGGAACGCCGTGGCCGAAGCGATGGCCACTTATCTCGCGGCGTGTGTCGGGGATCTCCTCAAGCACGAAGCGACGCAGTGCCCGTTCCTGCCCAAGGGCCCGTTCGTCGCGTCGGAGCGTTCCACGAACTGACCTGCTAGCTGAGAACCGAACTACGAGAGAAGCCGGTCGCTAGCGGCCGGCTTCTCCGCCTTCGGGCCCGTAGAAGACGACCCAGGTCGCGAAGTCGTGAGTGAACTGCTCGAAGTGGTGGGCCGCGCCCGCCGGAGCGAAGATCACTTCTCCGGGGACGAACGGAGAGCGCGCGCCTCCCATCACGAACCAGCCAGATCCCGCGATGATGACGTAGAGTTCGTCGCGCGTGTGCGTCGACTGTCGGTCGATCGCGCGAGGTCGGTAGAGCTCGACTTCGAGTGAACCGTGCCGAAAAAGACAGAGGAGTTCGCGCCCGGCGGCCTCCCCCAGCGCGCTCAGCGCCAGGTCCGGCGTCAACCGATTCGAAAGTGGCTCGGGGACGGAGGGCTCGGCCGGCGCCGACTCCAGCGGCCGTACCTCGATCGTTGTTCGCGCCGTGAGGATCGCGCGCACCAGATCCTCGGGAATCGTGGCGCGCTCGTCGTCGCAGTAGCACGACTCGCGACCGATCTCGATCGACTGGCGGTAGCCGCGAACATAGTCGCCGCACGGCGGGCAACACTCGAGATGACGCTCGAACTCGGCGCTGACCGAGACGTGGAGCGTCCCCTCGTCGTACTCCAGGAGGAACTCCAAGATCTCGTGGCAACTCAGCTCGGGAGGCGTCACTTCGGCCATGTGTCACAGCTCCCGCATGGTAGGGGCGAGTTTCGCGCGCAGCGCTTGCCGCGCCCGATGCAGCCGGATCTTTACCGCGTTCTCGGTCACGCCCAAGAGCTGAGAGACTTCGGCCGTGTCGAGTTGTTCGATGTCCCGCAAGAGCAGAACGTTTCGATAGGTCTCCGGCAGCTCCTCGATCGCTTTACGCACCAGCACCTGGACCTCTTCGCGCTCGACCGCGATCGCCGGGGAGACGCGCCATTCGTCGTCGGCCAGCACGCGGTGCCCGTCGTCGCGAAACCGAGGCAGCACGTCTTCGAGCGATTCCTCGGGGCGCCGTTTCCTCCGGCGCAGCCGCATGAGCGCCGCATTCACGACGATCCGGTGGAGCCAGGTCGAGATCTTGGCCGTCCCCTCGAACCGATCGATCGAGCGGAAGGCGGAGACCATCGCGTCCTGGACGGCGTCGCGGGCCTCATCGTCGTTTCCGAGGAAACGGCGGGCGACGGAGAGCATCCGGCCTCCATGGAGGCGAACGAACGTCTCGTACGCCGCCTCGTCCCCCGCGCGCAGCCGGGCGACCAGGGTCGGTTCGTCGATTTCCGTTGGGAGCTTGGGAGCATCGGCCGAAGACATGGCGGGGATTCCAGCCGCCAGAGCGCGAGCCGTCAAGTCGGGGTTTCCCCAGGTCCGTCGCGCGGACGTAGAATCCCCCGTCACGCCTCCGCAGGAACGGGTGCGTGCCGAGGACCAGGAGGGCCCCCATGCACGTCTCGCTCCCATCGGCCTTGCAGAGCCGAGTCGACGCCACGCTCGCGGATTGGCGCGCCGGCGGCAAAGTGGCCCGCATCTGGGAGCGTGACGCCACGCTCTGGACCGGACGCGACGAGGACAAGTGGCTCGGCTGGCTGACCATCCCAGAGGAAGAGGAAGCGCGCGTCGCGGCGCTGCGTGAACTCGCCGAGGCGACGCGACAAGAGGGCGTGCGCCATTGTCTCTTGCTCGGAATGGGCGGTTCGAGCCTCGGCCCCGAAGTCTTCGCGCGGACGTTCGGACCGCAGCCGGGACGCCCGGTGCTCCTCGTGCTCGACTCGACCGATCCCGCGCAGGTGCGATCGTTCGAATCGAAGATCAACGCGGCGCGGACGGTCTTCATCGTCTCCAGCAAATCAGGCAGCACGCTCGAACCGCACATCTTCCAGCAGTACTACTTCGATCGCGTGCGCGTGGCCGGCGGGGATCGAGTCGGGCGGCAATTCGTCGCGATCACCGACCCCGGCTCCAAGCTCGAATCTCTGGCGCAGTCGCTCGCCTTCCGACACATCGAGCCGGGCGTGCCGTCCATCGGCGGTCGGTACTCGGTCCTTTCGAGCTTCGGGATGTTGCCGGCGACGGTGATGGGCCTCGATCCGTCGGCGCTCCTGGCGCGAGCGCGGGAGATGGCGACGCTCTGCCGTCAACCCGACGGCGACGCGAATCCGGGGCTACGCCTCGGCGTGATCCTCGGTGAAGCGGCGCTGATGGGACGCGACAAGTTGACGATCTTGGCGGCGCCGCCGTTCACGGCGCTGGGCGCGTGGCTCGAGCAGCTCATCGCGGAGTCGACGGGGAAAGAGGGGAAGGGGATCATACCGGTGGATTTGGAGCCGGAGATTCCGGCGAGTGAGTACGGGGCGGATCGAGTGTTTGTGGTGCTCACTCCAGCGGCGGGGGCGGGGGATGGGTCGGCTGGGGTCGACGCGGCGGGGACCGCCGCGTTACTTGCCCGGGCGAAGGAACTCGCGGAGGCGGGACATCCCGTCGTACAGATCGAACTGCGCGACCGCTACGACCTGGCGAGCGAATTCTTCCGCTGGGAGTTCGCGACGGCGGTGGCCGGCGCGGTGCTGCACATTCATCCGTTCGATCAACCGGATGTCGAGGCGAGCAAGATCGAGACGAAAAAACTCACGGCGCAGGTCGAGAAGACCGGTCGCCTGCCGCAGGAGTTCCCTTTCGCGACCGACTCAGGGGTGCGGCTCTTCGCCGACGCGCGCAACACCACGGCGGTGCAGGAGGGGGCGCAGCGCGCTGCGATCGCGGCAGGGCGTTCGGCGCCGAACCTCTCGGACTTCCTCCGCGGACACCTAGCGCGCGTGCAACCCGGCGACTACGTGGCGTTCCTCGCCTATCTGGAGATGAACTCGAACAACGAGCGATTCCTCCAAGAGATGCGGCGCGATGTCGTGAGGTCGAGTGGGGTCGCTACCTGCCTCGGCTTCGGCCCCCGTTTCCTGCACTCGACCGGCCAGGCCTACAAGGGCGGCCCCGACAGCGGCGTCTTCCTGCAGATCACCTGCGATGACGCGGGCGACCTCGCGGTGCCGGGCACGAGATACTCGTTCGGATTGGTGAAGGCGGCGCAGGCGCGCGGCGACTTCGACGTCTTGGCCCAGCGAGGACGACGCGCGTTGCGCGTTCATCTGGCGGGCGATGTCCGCGGGGGCTTGGAAGCGTTACGGCGGGCGGTCACCGAAGCGACGGCGCGTTGACAAGGGAGCGACTCCACATGCAGATGGGAATGATCGGGCTCGGACGGATGGGCGGGAACATGGTCCGGCGCCTCATGCGGGGCGGGCACGAGTGTGTCGGCTACTCGCGGACGCCCGAGGAGATCACGAAGCTCTCGGGTGAAGGGATGACCGGCGCGACATCGCTAGAGGAGTTCACCTCGAAGCTGCGCGCGCCGCGCGTTGCCTGGGTGATGGTGCCGGCCGGCGCGGCGACCGAAGAGACGGTGCGCGAGTTGGGCTCGCGCTTCTCGGCGGGCGACGTCATCATCGACGGCGGCAACTCGTACTTCAAAGACGACGTCCGCCGCGCGCAGATGCTGGCTGAGACCGGCATCCACTATGTCGACGCCGGCACGAGCGGCGGCGTCTGGGGACTGGAGCGCGGCTACTGCCTCATGGTGGGCGGACCGCGCGAGGCCTTCGAACGAATCGAGCCGCTCCTGCGCACTTTGGCCCCCGGAATCGGCGAGATCGAACGCACACCTGGACGCTCCGCCGATCCGGGCACAGCCGAACAGGGGTATCTCCACTGCGGCCCTTCCGGCGCCGGCCACTTCGTCAAGATGATCCACAACGGCATCGAGTACGGACTGATGCAGGCCTACGCCGAAGGCTTCGACATCCTGAAGAGCGCCACGTCGAAGGAGCTGCCGGCCGAGCTCCGTTATGACATCGACCTCGCGGAAGTGAGTGAACTCTGGCGACGCGGCAGCGTCGTCGGCTCTTGGCTGCTCGACCTGACGGCGATGGCGCTGCGCGAGAACCCGTCGCTCTCCAACTACACCGGCTTCGTCCAAGACTCCGGGGAAGGGCGCTGGACGATCCAGGCCGCGATCGAAGAGGCGGTGCCGGCCGATGTCCTCTCGGCCGCGCTCTACGCGCGTTTCCGTTCCCGCCAGGAGCACACGTTCGCGGAAAAGATCCTCTCGGCCATGCGCGAGAAGTTCGGCGGGCATGTGGAGAAAAAGGCTTGATCCTCGCCGGCGATGTCGGCGGCACCAAGACGCACCTGGGTCTCTTCTCCGACGACCCGTTGGATGCGCAGCCTCTGGCGCACGCCACCTACCCGAGTCGCGACAGCGGCGGGCTCGAGGCGATGACGCCGCGCTTCTATGCCGAACTGCGCGAGGGACGCATCGCGATGCGGGACGGGGCCGTCCCGAGAGGTGAGCCGTTCGACCCGCGCTTGGTGCGATTCGCCTGCTTCGGCGTGGCGGGTCCGGTCGAGAATCGGCGCGTCGAAACGACGAACCTGCCGTGGGACGTCGACGCGGCCGCGCTCGAGCAGCAGTTGGGACTGCAGACCGTCGCGCTGCTCAATGATCTGGAGGCGAACGCCTACGGACTGCCGCTGGTCGCCAACGACCAGCTCGTCACTCTGCAGCACGCGGGCGCGGCGAGCCCGGCCCCGCGCGGCAATCAGGCCGTGATCTCCGCCGGCACCGGACTCGGCGAAGCCGGCCTCTACTGGGACGGCGACGCGCATCGCCCGTTCCCGAGTGAGGGCGGCCACACCGACTTCGCGCCGCGCACCGAGGTCCAAGACGAGCTGCTGCGCTGGCTCCGCGCGCGCTTCGGCCGGGTCAGCTACGAGCGAATCGTCTGCGGTCCCGGTCTCGTCAATCTCTACGAGTTCTTCCGCGAGAAAGGCGGCGGCGGCGAACCGCCTGCGCTTCGCGATGAGATGACGAGCGGCGATCCGGCGGGCGCGATCTCGCGATGGGCGCTGGATGGCCGTTCCGCGCTCTGTGATCAGGCGCTCACCTGCTTCGTCGACGTCTTCGGCGCCGAGGCCGGCAATCTGGCCCTGAAGATGCTCGCGCTCGGCGGCGTCTATATCGGCGGGGGCATCGCACCAAAGATATTGCCGAGGATGCGCGACGGGCGTTTCATCGAGGCCTTTCGCGACAAGGGTCGACTTCGACCGGTCGTCGAGAGCATGCCGGTGCGCGTCGTCCTCGAGAGTGAGACTGCATTTCTCGGAGCGGCCCGGCGAGCGCGGCAGTTGTCGGCCGCGGCAGTTGTGGGCCGCGGCGAGTCGAATCCCCGGTTAGAACCCCCGCGTGAGGAGAACGAACGATGACCGAACGCGTACGTGAGATCTTGAGTTGGTACGGCGCGGACAGCGTCGGCACCTTGACCAATCTGTCGCGACTGCTGAACCACGGACGTCTCGGCGGCACCGGGCGCATGGTGATCCTGCCGGTCGATCAGGGCTTCGAACACGGACCGGCGCGGAGCTTTGCGCCGAATCCGGCCGGCTACGACCCTCGCTATCACTTCCAACTCGCGATCGAGGCGAAGTGCAACGCCTACGCCGCACCGCTCGGCTTCCTGGAGGCGGGCGCGCGCGAGTTCGCCGGCGAGATTCCACTCATCCTCAAGCTGAACAATCATGACCTGCTACAGGATGAGCGCGATCCGCTGCAGGCCGTAACCGGAAGCGTCGAGCATGCCCTGCGGCTCGGCTGCGTCGCTATCGGATACACGATCTATCCGGGCTCCGCTCATCGAGTCACCGCCTACAACGAGCTGCGCGCGCTGGCGCAGGAGGCCAAGCGGCACGGTCTGGTCGTCGTCGTCTGGTCGTACGCGCGCGGCACCGGAATCAGCAAAGAAGGCGAGACCGCCATCGACGTCATCGGTTACGCGGCGCACCTGGCGGCGCAGCTCGGCGCGCACATCATCAAGGTGAAGCTCCCCTCGGCGCATCTCGAGCAAGAGGCGGCGAAGAAGGTCTACGAGAAGGAGCAGGTGCCGATTGGCGCGCTTCCCGAACGCGTGCGGCACGTCGTCCAGTGCACGTTCGACGGCCGCCGGATCGTGATCTTCTCGGGCGGACCGACCAGCAGCGAGGAACAGGTGTTGAGCGAAGCGAAGGCGATCCGCGAGGGCGGCGGCTTCGGCTCGATCATCGGTCGCAACTCGTTCCAACGGCCCAAGCAGAAGGCGCTGCAGCTCCTCGACGGGATCATGAAGATCTACGAATGAGACCCGAACTGCGCATCCTCGACGACGCCGCCGCCATCGCCACCGAGGCCGCGATGGAATTCGCCGTTGCGGCGCGCGCATCGGTCACCGCGCACGGCTTCTTCAGCGTCGCGTTGGCCGGAGGCTCCACCCCTCGTCGCCTCTACGAGACGATCGCCAAGGTCGACGCCGCTCGCGGCAATGTGCCCTGGGAGACGATCCATATCTTCTTCGGGGATGAGCGCCCGGTCGGCCCGGATCACGCCGAGAGCAATTTCCACATGGCCTCCGACGCGCTGCTCTCGCGCGTGCCGATCCCCGAGAGGAACATCCACCGCATGCTCGGCGAGATGGACGATCCCGAGAGAGCCGCGGAGCTGTACGAGCTCGATCTGCGGAGTTTCTTCGTCACGCGGACCGCGCTGACCGCCTCTTCGATGCTGCCGGCCAGCGTGCGGCCCGCGATCGAGGGGGTCTGGCCCCGCTTCGATCTGATCCTTCTGGGGATGGGCGCCGACGGACACACGGCGTCGCTCTTCCCCGAGACGACGGCCGTCTGGGAGCAGCGTCGCTGGGTGGCGGCGAATTGGGTGCCGAAGTTGGAACAGCACCGACTCACGCTGACTCCGCCGGTGCTCAACAGCGCCGACCGGGTTCTCTTCCTGGTCAGCGGCGACGACAAGGCCGAGGCGCTCGCCGAGGTGCTCGAGTCCGAGCGAGATCCTGGTCGGCTGCCCGCGCAGATCGTGCATCCCTGGCAAGGACAGGTCACCTGGCTGGTCGACCTGCCGGCGGCGGCGAAGCTCGCGTCGTGAGCCTCCTCGCATGAAGCCCTGGCGACGGGGTCTCGATCCGGAACGCGAACGGCTCCTCTCCGATGCGAATCGCAAGGAGAACTGGAAGCGCTGGGGCCCCTACCTCGCCGAGCGTCAGTGGGGCACGGTCCGCGAGGACTATTCGGCCGACGGGACCTGCTGGGATTACTTCCCGCACGAGCATGCGCGGTCTCGCGCCTATCGCTGGGGCGAGGACGGGCTGCTCGGCTTCTGTGACCGCGAAGGACGCGTCTGTTTTGCGCTGGCGCTCTGGAACGGACGCGATCGCATCCTGAAAGAGCGTCTCTTCGGCCTGACCGGCCCGCAGGGCAATCACGGCGAAGATGTCAAGGAAGTCTATTTCTACCTGGACTCCACGCCGACCCACTCGTACTTCCGCTCACTGTACAAGTATCCGCAGGCGGCCTTTCCGTATGACGCGCTGCTCGAAGAGAATGGCCGACGCGACCGCGACGATCGTGAATACGAACTCGAAGACACGGGCGTCTTCGACGAGAGCCGCTACTTCGACATCGAGGCCGAGTATGCCAAGGCGGCGCCGGACGACATCCTGATCCGACTCTCGATCAGCAATCGGGGTCCGGAGGCCGCGGACCTCCATCTCTTGCCGACAGTTTGGCTGCGCAACACCTGGTCCTGGGGCCGGACGATCGAGGGGTACTGGCCGAAAGGGGCCATCCGGACGCCCCGCGATGGCGTCTTGACGGTCGAGCACCCGACGCTGCCTCCGCTCGAGTTCCGAGCCGTGCCGACGGTGGTCCCCGCTCGCTCGCTCCTGACCGAGAACGAGACGAACGCGGCGCGGGTCTTCGGGGCGACGCCCGTCGACGGCGCTCATTCGAAGGACGCGTTTCATCGCTGGCTGATCGAGGGCGAGAGCGAGGCGGTTCGCACCGACGGTGTCGGAACGAAGGCCGCCTTCTACTATCGACTGGCGGTTCCGGCGGGCGAGACGGTCATCGTGCGACTCCGGATGCGGCCGGTGGCGCCGGCAGCGCCTCCACTGGAAGCCGCGGCCTTCGACGCGCTCGTCACGAAGCGTCGCGAGGAGTGCGATCAGTTCTACGCGCCCATTCTCCCGGAGACCATTCCGCTGGAGCAGCGACGGATCGCCCGTCAGGCGTACGCTGGCCTGCTGCACAATAAACAGTTCTATCACTACGTGGTCGGACATTGGCTCGATGGAGATCCGGCCTTCCCGCCTCCTCCGGCCGAGCGCCTGACCGGGCGGAATCGCGAGTGGCGCCATCTGCATGCGCGCGATGTGATCTCGATGCCCGATGCTTGGGAGTACCCCTGGTTCGCCGCATGGGATTTGGCCTTCCATCTCGTGGCCCTGGCGCGCATCGACGCGGCCTTCGCCAAAGAGCAACTGCTGCTCTTCCTCCGCGAGTGGTATCTGCACCCGAGCGGGCAGCTTGCGGCGTATGAGTTCGCCTTCGGCGATGTGAATCCTCCCGTGCACGCTTGGGCCGCCTGGCGTGTGTACAAGATCACCGGTCGCCGCGGGAAGCGCGACACCGCGTTCCTCTCGCGCGTCTTCCAGAAGCTACTGCTGGAGTTCACCTGGTGGGTGAATCGGAAGGACCTGGGAGGGAAGAACATCTTCGCGGGAGGATTCCTCGGGCTCGACAACGTCGGCGTCTTCGACCGCTCGAAGCCGCTGCCGACCGGCGGGACTCTGGAGCAGGCCGACGGCACCGCGTGGATGGCGTTCTATTGCTCAACCATGCTCTCGATGGCGCTCGAACTCGCGCGAGAGAATCCCGTCTATGAAGACATGGCGTCGAAGTTCTTCGAGCACTTCGTCGCGATCATCGACGCCATGAACGGGTTCGGCGGGACCGGTCTCTGGGACCCCGAAGACGGCTTCTACTACGACCAGCTCAACACCGGCGAGAAGTCATCCCCGCTCAAGCTCCGCTCCATCGTCGGCATCATTCCGCTCTTCGCGGTGGAGATCCTCGACGCCGACGTCATCGATCGACTGCCCGGATTCCAACGTCGCCTGCAGTGGTTCCTCGACAACCGCCCGGACTTGGCGCGTCATGTCTATACCGTCCAAGACGGTGAGGCGGGGAAACGGCGGTCGCTCCTCTCGCTACTCTCCCCGCTGCGGCTGCAACACGTGTTGCAACGTGTACTGGACGAGACCGAGTTCCTCTCTCCACACGGGATCCGGTCGCTCTCGCGCGCTCATCTCGACCCGCCGTACGCGCTCGATGTCGGAGGAGAGATCTATCGCGTGCGCTACGACCCGGCCGAGTCGACGTCGGGACTGTTCGGCGGCAACTCCAATTGGCGCGGACCGGTCTGGTTTCCGGTCAACTTCCTGCTGATCGAGGCGCTGGAGCGCTACCACAACTTCTACGGCGACGCGCTGCAGGTGGAATGTCCCACCGGATCGGGACGGTTCCTCGACCTCGCCGGAGTGGCGCGCGAACTGTCGCGCCGCCTCGTTTCACTCTTCGAACCCGACGCGGAGGGCCGGCGACCGGCGTCGGGCGACCACCGAATCGCCCACGAGGATCCGCACTGGCGCGATCACATCCTCTTCCACGAGTACTTCGACGGCGACACCGGTCGCGGCTGCGGCGCTTCGCACCAGACCGGCTGGACCGCGCTCGTGGCGCCGCTGGTCACCAAGCTGCATCGCGGCTCTCGCCCACGTCGGCGCCGCACCGATCCCGCGGACCCTGCGACTTCGTCAGATGGGCGCTGACACCGGAACACTCCCGCCTCTGCCGCCCGATCCCGAGCGGGCGGAGTGGTTGGAGCCGGATGGCCTCGGGGGATACGCGTCGGGCACGGCGATCGGACTGCGCACCCGCCGCTATCACGCGCTGCTCGTGGTCTCGAGAAATCCTCCGGTCGACCGCGTGGTCTTGGTCAACGGAGTGAACGCCGTCGTCGAGTTGCCGGCATCAGGTTCGACGGTCTCGCTCTCTTCGCAGCGTTACGGCGCCGGCGGCGGCAGTGACGTCATCGAACCTGACGCACGCGAGCGGATCGTCGGATTCAGGTCGCGTCCCTGGCCCCGCTGGCGGTTCGCGTTGCCCGACGGTCGCTGGGTCGAGCACGAGCTGTTCGTGCTGCACGGGTCACCGCTGATTTGTCTGATCTGGCGAATCGGGGGCGAGACGACAGCGAGGAATTCCCCGCGCGGCGCGCGGCTCCGCGTGACGCCGTTGTTTTCCGGGCGCGACTTTCATTCGCTGCATCGCGAGAATCCGAACTTTCGCTTCGAGGGGACACGCCTCTCCCGTCCGCAGGGTGAGGCGACTGGTGTGCGCTTCGCGCCGTACGACGGAGTTGTCGCGGTGGACGCCTGGAGCAACGGAGCGTTCATCACGCGGCCGCTCTGGTATCGCGACTTCGTCTACGCGGTCGAGACGGAGCGAGGGTTGGACGATCGAGAGGACTTGGCGTCGCCGGGGGAGTTTGTTTTCGAGCTGGGGGAGGGGCCGGCGTACCTGGTGTTCGATGGAGGTGGGTCGTTCCGGGGAGGCGACTCGATTCCAGCGGCCTGTGAAGAGCTGCGCGCCGTGGAGCTCGAGCGTCGCGAGCGATTTCGCTCGCGACTCCATGCCTCCGCCGACACCTACTTCGTCCGCCGCGGCGACGGCGTCACGCTGATCGCGGGGTACCCCTGGTTCTCCGATTGGGGCCGCGACACGTTCATCGCCTTGCGCGGTCTCGCGCTCGCCACCGGCCGTCTCGACGACGCGCGCCGCATCCTCTTGGAATGGAGCGAGCATCTCAGTGACGGAATGTTGCCGAATCGTTTCCCGGATCGCGGAGAGGCGCCCGAGTACAACTCCGTCGACGCGGCGCTCTGGTTCCTCATCGCCGGCCATCGCACGCTGCAGCTCCTCGAACGGAAGCCGGGATCCTCGCGCGCGCTCGGCGTCGCCTTGGCCCGCGCCGCGCGTTCGATCCTCGATTCCTACGCGCGCGGCGCACGGCACGGCATCTGCGTCGACGGGGACGGTCTCTTGCGCTGCGGTGAGCCCGGTGTGCAACTGACCTGGATGGACGCGCGCGTGCGCGGCCAAGGTGGCGTCGATCGCGTCGTCACTCCGCGCATGGGCAAACCGGTCGAGATCCAGGCGCTCTGGCTGAACGCGCTCTGGTGCGGACTGCGCTTCGCCCGCAAGTTCGGCGAGGGCGAAGCGACCGGAGACGAGATCGGCCGCTGGCGTCAGTGGCTCGAACGAGGCACTATCAACTTCCCTCTTCGCTTCTGGAACGAACAGCTCGGCTCGCTCGATGACATCGCCGATCTCGATCACCACGCCGGCCTCAACGACGCGACGGTGCGTCCCAACCAGATTCTCGCCGTCGGCGGATTGCCGCTCGTCCTCCTCGACGACGAGCGTGCGCGCCGGGTGGTCGAGATCGTGGAGACCCGCCTCTGGACGCCGCTCGGACTCCGCACGCTCGACCCGGAGGCGCCCGCCTACATCGGCCGCTACGAAGGGGGCGTCCCCGCGCGCGACGGCGCCTACCACCAGGGGACCGCGTGGCCCTGGTTGCTCGGTCCGTTCGTCGAGGCGTGGGTGCGCGCGTGGGGCGATTCACCGGACGCGCGACGCGAAGCGCGCCGTCGCTTCGTCGAGCCGATCCTGCGCCATCTCGACGAAGCGGGGCTGGGTCATGTCTCGGAGATCGCGGATGGTGACGCGCCGCACACGCCGCGCGGCGCTCCGTTCCAAGCCTGGTCGCTCGGAGAGTTGATCTGGCTGGAGGAGCGCGTGCTGCACTCGAAGCCTTCGCGCGGCGCGCGAGACTCGACGTGACGGCGCCCGCCAACGCGGGCGATGATGCGACATGCCCGGACTTCGCCGCACTCTCGGTTTCGGAGCGCTCACGTTCTACGGCGTCGGCATCATCCTCGGCGCCGGCATCTACAGCTTGCTCGGCGAAGCGGCCGGCCTCGCCGGCGTCTCGGTCTGGGTCGCTTTCCTGCTGGCGAGTGTGGCCGCCCTTCTGACGGGACTCTCCTACGCCGAACTCGCCACGATGTATCCGAGCGCAGGCGCCGAGTATGTCTACTTGGGCCAGGCCTGGCCTCGCGCGACCTGGCTTCGAGGGATGGTGGGATGGGCGCTGGTCACGGCGAGTGTCGCGACCGCCGCGACCGTCTCACTCGCCTTCGCCGGGTACGCCTCGTTGTTCGTGGGCGTCCCTGCTGCTTGGATCGCCATCGGCCTCCTCGTCGCCGTCGGACTGGTCAACGTCATCGGCGTCCAGGAAGCGGCGTGGGCCAATGCGCTCTTCACCGTCATCGAGGCGTCGGGTCTGGTCGCGCTCATCGTCGTGGGCATGAAGACGCCCGGGTTCAACGAGGTGTTCCTCGCCGCGCCATCCTCCGGTGTCTTCGCGGCGGCGGGCCTCATCTTCTTTGCCTATCTCGGATTCGAAGACATCGCGAACCTCGCCGAGGAGGCGAAGAACCCGAGTCGGGATCTGCCCCGCGCTTTTCTCGCCGCGGTCGTGATCTCGACCACGTTGTACGTCTTGGCCGCCGCCGCGAGCGTGACGTTGCTCGAACCGGCGAAGCTGGCGGAGAGTCGATCGCCGCTCGCCGACGCCATGCGGACGCAAGCCCCGAGCCTGGCCGGCGCGCTGGGCGGCGTCGCGCTCTTCGCCACCGCGAACACGGCGTTGATCACAGTGATGGCGGCCAGCCGCCTCCTCTACGGCATGGCGCGTGGAGGCGACGCCCCTGGATTCCTGGCGGGCACGTTGCCCCGTCGGATGACCCCCGCCTTCGGCATCGGCCTGGTCTGCATCGCCGCCGCGAGCTTTCTTCCCCTCGGTCGCGTCAGCGCGGTCGGCAGCGTCGCGTCGCTCTTGGCGCTTTCCGCCTTTGTCTGCGTCAACGCGGCGCTCATCCGATTGCGATTCTCCGGTCACACGCAGACGCGTCCGTTTCGCGTCCCTGGTTCGGTTCGAAGATGGCCGATCCTCCCCACGCTCGGACTCATCGTCTGCGCGATGTTGATGACGCAGTTCGGATGGACGACCTATGCAATCGGCGCGGGGGCGCTGCTCTTCGGGCTGGCGATGGAGCGCGTCCCGTGGACTCGTGCGACTGAAAGGAACGTCTGATGCAAAGCCCCCACCGCCCACCGGTCACCCTCGTCACCGCCGCCAGCCGCGGCATCGGCGCCGCGTGCGCGCGCGAACTGAGCGCTCGCGGGCATCGGCTGGTCCTCATGGCGCGGGGCCCCGAGGTGTTGGAGTTAGCGGACGCGCTCGGCGCGGTCGGACTGCGGGGATCGGTCGATTCGGCGACCGATCTCGCGACGCTCGCGGCGACGGCGCTCGAGATCTACGGCCGCGTCGACGGCGCGGTGATCAACACGGGGCATGCGGCGAAAGGGGACCTGCTCGCGCTGACGGACGAGGACTGGATGCGTGGGGTCGAGCTACTTCTCATGCCTGCGATCCGGCTCGCCGGGATACTTCAGCCAATTCTCTCCGCCGCCCAGGGCGGCGGAGTACTGGGCGGAGCACTGGTCCACATCTCCAGCTTCGCTGCGCGCGAACCCGGCCTCGCGTTCCCCATCTCCTCCGTCGTTCGCGCCGGCCTCTCCGCCTGGACGCGCCTCGCAGCAGAGCGCTTCGCCGCCGATCACATCCGCATCAACTCCGTCTTGCCCGGCTTTGTCGACTCCTACTCCATCGACGCCACAACCCAGGCTCGCATCCCGATGCGCCGACCCGCCGAAGCCGCCGAGGTGGCGCGTGTGGTCGCGTTCCTGCTTTCCGAGGATGCGAGCTACGTCACCGGACAGGAGATCCTGGTCGACGGCGGCCTCGTCCGAGGAATCTGACGCCGATCAGGCCGCATGGCGGCAGAACGCACGCAACTTTCCACTCCCGGGCAACTCCCCGGCAAGCGCGAGCAGCACAAATCCGAGGTGGACGACGCGCGGCGCAAGGTCGAGTCGTTGCAGCGGGAGATGGAGGAGTTGCAGCGGGAGCTGGAGAAACTGAAGGATCGTTCGGGCTTCGAGTCGTTCTTCTCCCGCCTCTTCGGATCGGATGGCGGATCGGGGTCCCAGGATTCGAAGATCGCGCAGATGTACGACGGCGCGACGGCGACGCGATTTCCCCGTGATCCCGACTGAACCGACCGTCACCGCGGCTGCGCGTCCTCCGGAAAGACCAGACGCCGTCTGGTCCGCGGTGGAGGCGCGAACCCAGGACCGTCGCGTCTCACGGCTTCAGGCTCACCGCAGGTTGAGTTGCCAGGAGACGCCGAAGCGATCGTTCACCCAGGCAAACTTCCGGCTGAAACCGTAGCTATCGGGCGGCATGAGGACCGCGCCCTCCGCGGAGAGCTCGCCGAACGCCGCGTCGAGTTCGGCTTCGCTCTCGCACTCGACGAAGAGAGAGACCGACGGCGTAAAGGTGAAGGCGTGCTTTGCCGGACTGTCGATGCAGATGATCTCCTGTCCCGCGATAACGAAGTCCGCTCTCTTCACGCTCCCCTCGGCCCCCGCTTCGTCGGGTCCGTACCGCTCCAGTTGCTTCACCTCGGACTTGTGGAACAGCGAGACGTAGAAGCGCATGGCCGCTTCGGCCGATCCCTCGAACATCAAGAACGGCGTTATCTTCCGAGCCACTTTGGTTCTCCTCTTCCTGGAGTTGCCCGCGGTCCGCGGCGTCAACCCGGCGCTTCGACTCCGAACCATCGCTTTCCCAGCCAGAGCGACACACTGACCAGTCCGATCAGCACCGGCACTTCCACCAGCGGTCCGACGACGGTCGCGAACGCCACATCGGAGTGGATGCCGAAGACCGAGATCGCGACGGCGATGGCCAACTCGAAGTTGTTCCCCGATGCGGTGAACGCCAGCGTAGCCGAACGCTCGTAGTCGGCGCCGACTCGCCTCGCCATGAAGAACGAGACGAAGAACATGATGACGAAGTAGAGCACGAGTGGGATGGCAATGCGCAGGATGTCGAGCGGCAGGGCGACGATCCGGTCTCCCTTCAGACTGAACATCACCACGATCGTGAAGAGCAGCGCGAGCAGCGTGACCGGCGAGATGCGCGGGATGAAGGTCCCGCTGTACCACGCTTCGCCCTTGATCGGACGCAGGATGGAGCGCGTCAACATGCCGGCGAAGAATGGGATGCCCAGGTAGACGAGCACGCTCTGGAAGATCTCGCGCATGCTCACATCGACCACCGCTCCTTCGAGACCGAGCAGGGGCGGTAGGTAGGTCACGAAGAGCCACGCGTAGACGCCGAAAAACAACACCTGGAAGATGCTGTTCAACGCCACCAGACCCGCTGCGTAGTCGCTGCTCCCTTTGGCCAGATCATTCCAGACGAGCACCATGGCAATACAGCGCGCCAGCCCGACGAGGATCAGCCCCACCATGTACTCGGGCTTGTCCTGCAAGAACACCACGGCGAGCGCGAACATGAGCGCGGGGCCGATCAGCCAATTCTGGACGAGCGACAGCGTGAGGATCCTCCAGTCGCGGAGGATCGACGGCAGCTTCTCGTACCTCACCTTGGCCAGCGGCGGATACATCATCAGGATCAGCCCGACGGCAATCGGGAGGTTCGTCGTCCCGACCCTGAGGCGTTCGATCGCATCGCGCGCCGATGGCGCGAATCGACCGATGAGCACGCCCAATCCCATGGCGAGGAAGATCCAGAGCGTCAGGTAGCGATCGAGGAAGGAGAGGCGACGTTGGGGAATCTGGTTCGAAGTCATGCTTCCTCGATCTCGATCACCGATCACCTATCACCTATCACCGATCACGTTTCAAAACGTGTTCAAAGCGCCTTCGCTAGGTTCGCCCAGGACGACTGTAACACGCTATGCTCGTTTATGTTAGCGGCTCTTGATGTCATGCGCGAGCCCGGGACAGCCGAAGGGGACCAGCCATCAAAACGTCCGGGACTCCGCGCGCCCCCGAAGTCGAGAAGGTGCTCGCGACACTGAAGCGTATGGCGAAGAAGAGCACGCGCGATGAGTCGGGAAGGGCGCGCTCCGTGAGTTGAACAGTCCGAGTGTCCAATCGCGGCTGTCTGGTAGCGCCAAGAAGAAACCCGGAAAAGTTCGCTAGTTACTGACACGAACCTCGCGAGTCATCCGCAATTCGTCCGGATCCACCGGATGTTCGGCGAGCGACTCCACGGACGCGAGGCTGAATCCGAGCCGCTCGAGCAATCGCAACGACCGATGGTTCTCTCGCTTCAACACGGCGGAAACGCTCCGCACGCCGTAGCGCGCCGTGAGCTCCGCTATCATGGCGTCGACCGCTTCGCCGGCCAGCCCTCTTCCCCAATAGCCGCTCGAGAGCACATACGCGATCTCGGCTCGACTCCGAGGGTAGATGGTGGCCTGGACATAGCCGATCAATTCGCCGCTGGGTCTCCGTATCACCCAGTTGAGCCACTGCTCGACGCCGTCGGCCGACCGCCGAGACTCCAACTTCGTGAACCGATCTCGAAGCCACTCGACCGAGCTTGGCGGCTCGTTTTCGTACTCATAGAGCGCGGGATCGCTCAGCACGACGAACATCTCGTCCGCGTGCGCCGCGGTCTGCGGCTCGAGCGTGCCGCGCGGCGTTTCCATGGAACGCATCAGCGCTTCCTCGGAAACAACAGGACCACCGGAATGGCAAAGGCCATGCTGCCGAGCCTCAGCCCTTGCGCTGTTCCTTCACCCACGTGTCGCGCAGCGTGATGGTGCGATTCCAGACGGAGCGAGCTGAGGTCGACTCGCGGTCTTTCGAAAAGTAGCCGAGCCGCTCGAACTGGACTTGGGACGCGATCGGCAGCGCGTCGAGGGACGGCTCCAACCAACAGCCCGTGAGTATTTCCTCCGACTTTGGATTCAGGTCGTCCATGAGATCGCCTTCGCCGCCGGGATCGGGCTTCGTGAAGAGGTGGTCGTACAGACGCACCTCCGCGGCGACGCCATGCGAGGCCGAGACCCAATGCAGGGTCGCTTTCGGGGACCGACCGTCCGGCGAGCTGCCGCCGCGCGTCGCCGGGTCGTAGGTGCAGCGCAACTCCGTCACCTCCCCGCGTTCGTTCTTGATCACTTCCTGACAGGTGATGAAGTAGGCGGCGCGCAGTCGGACCTCGCGTCCGGGGCTCAGCCGGAAAAACTTCTTCGGCGGATCCTCCATGAAGTCCTCCTGCTCGATCCACAGCTCGCGTCCGAAGCTGATCTTGCGCGCGCCGGCGGCGGCGTCCTCGGGGTTGTTGATCGCGTCGAACTCTTCGAACTGTCCCTCTGGATAGTTCACGAGCACGACTTTGAGCGGGCGCAACACCGCCATGCGGCGCTCGGCGGTGCGATTGAGCACCTCACGCACCGCGTACTCGAGCATTCCCCAATCGACCGTACTCGCGCGCTTGGCCACGCCGATCATCTCGGCGAATCGACGCAGCGCCTCGGACGGAAACCCTCGCCGCCGGATCCCCACGATGGTCGGCATGCGCGGATCGTCCCAACCGCGAACCCGTCCCTCGTTCACCAGCCGAAGCAGGAAGCGCTTGGAAAGCACCGTGTAGGTGAGATTCAAGCGCGCGAACTCGAGCTGCCGCGGCTTCGACGGAACTGGAAGGTTGTCGATGAACCAATCGTAGAGCGGGCGGTGGTCCTCGAACTCCAGCGTGCAGATCGAGTGGGTGATCCCTTCGATCGCGTCCGACTGGCCGTGCGCGAAGTCGTAGGTCGGATAGATGCGCCAAGCGTCGCCCGTCCGCGGATGATGCGCGTGCAGAACGCGGTAGAGCACCGGATCACGCAGGTTGATGTTGCCCGACGCCATGTCGAGCTTGGCGCGCAAGACGCTCGAGCCGTCCGGGAACTCTCCGGCGCGCATTCTCGCGAAGAGATCCAGGTTCTCCTCGACCGTGCGGTCCCGGTGCGGGCTGTTCTTCCCCGGCTCGGTCAACGTCCCGCGATACTCACGGATCTGCTCGGCGTCGAGATCGCAGACGAACGCCTTCCCCTGGCGGATGAGGCGCCTCGCCCACTCGTAGAGCTGCTCGAAGTAGTCCGATGCGAAGTAGAGGTGCTCGCCCCAGTCGAATCCGAGCCACCGCACATCGTCTTGGATCGCGTCGATGTACTCCTGCTCTTCCTTGAGCGGGTTCGTATCGTCGAACCGCAGGTGACAGCGCCCGTCGAACTCGCGCGCGATGCCGAAGTTCAGGCAGATCGACTTGGCGTGCCCGATGTGCAGGTACCCGTTCGGCTCCGGGGGAAAGCGCGTGACGACGCCGCGGTGCTTCCCCGACTTCAGGTCCGCGCGGACGATCTCGCGGATGAAGTCGCTCGTCTCGGTGACCTCGGTTGTCTCGGGGGCGTTCGGCGACGCCCCGTCTGGTGCTTTCGTATCGGCCATGTCTGGGGAATCTCCGGCGCGCGGCGCAGTGAAGGTCGGTTTAGAGTGGAGCGCAGGATAACCCGATCGAGCAATCCTCGGAATGGCGCCTCGAGTCCCTGCCGCTCGAGCCTCTCGTCGTCCTTGAACGCGCAGAGACTGCCCGCGGGATCGGTGAACTTCACGACGGTTCCCCGCGGGTGCTCTTGGTAGTCGACGTCGATCCCTCGCGCCGCCAGCACGTCCGCGCACGTAGAGGATGAAACCGGTGCGTGTGATCTGCATGGACGTCCTCTCCGTTCAAGCGCCCGCGAGCCGGAGCAGACCGCGGCGCTCCGCCGATCGACCAGCGACACGGCGGGCTGACCTTGCGGGTTTCTGTCGGAACGCGATGTCCAAAATACTGGACACACGGGGCCCCGAGCGGTAGGTTTGTTCTTGTCGGGTAAATCGGACACAACGTCCAGCACACCAGACACAACCACGCGGAGGGCAATGTGGGGATCTCATTCCAGGAAAAGAGTTTATGGCTTTCGATGGTCGCGCTGATCGTAAGTTTCGGCCTCTACCTCATTGCCGTCCTTCCGGCCCGGTCGGACTTCGTCTTGCCGAGTCAGGCTGTGCTGTTCGCGCTCGTCGTCGTGCTGGTCGTGATCACGCAAATCGCGGGGAATGTGGTGATCACGATCATCGATCGGCGCACGGAGACGGACGAGCGTGACCGGCTGATCGAACTGATGGGCGCTCGCAACGGGGGCTACGTGCTGGCTACCGGGGTATTCTTCGCGCTCTGCACGGCGTTGGTGACGCCGGGTAACTTCGCGTTCACGCATCTGCTGCTCGGATTCTGGGTCCTGGCGCAACTGACGGAGATCGGATCTCAGCTCTTCCTCTACCGAAGAGGGGCATGAGCGATGGGCAAGAGCGGCGGCCGCATCACGAACGAGATCCGCACTCTCCGATTCCACCGCGGCGAGATGACGCAGCAAGAACTGGCAGACCGAATCGGAGTCACGCGTCAGACGGTGAACGCGATAGAGGGGAACAAGTACTCGCCCTCACTGGAAGTCGCGTTCCGGATCGCGCGCGTCTTCGACGTCTCCTTGGAGCGGGTCTTCCGGTACAGCGAGCCGGAGAACTCGGGAAAGCAGCGCGCGTCCGCGGAGGACCAAGCTGCGGGCCCTATTCCACTCGGTACACGCCCGTCAGCGCGGACCGAATGAGGGACAGACCGAGCACGATCATCCACAGCGGGAGGAGTGCATTGTTCAGATCGGCGATCGGCTGAACCGCTGGCATGGCGTTTCGAAGCGCTCCGACGATGAACAGGCACGCGAACGCTACGCCACACCCGCCGAGGCACACTTCGCCGAGGAACTCCCCGATGTAGTTGCCGAGGTAGAGATTCAGGCCCGAGAAGACGGCGGCAAGGCTGCTTTGGGCCTCGGGACTTGACTGGGGACGCCTCCGCCAACGTCCAATGGATGCTCGGCCAGCGCATGAGACCGAGACACATGGCCAGCTCTCCGAGCGACGCGGCGATGGGGCCCACCGTCATGCGGCCGCGACTCGAAAAACAGGCGAAGTACGTTCCGACGGCGCCCGGGACGAGAAGCAGTGAGAGCACCGCGTACAGAGCCCAGGTAGCTCTCATGGTTGCGCCTCCTTCGAGCAGGCGCGGCAGTACGTCCGCGGCGGCGCCGTCGAGGATGTCCGGATAGTCGAAGCTCGCCGCCAGATAGCCGAAGACCGAGACGAACGCCAGCGCGCCGACGACGAAGCACAGTCCGCCGACGATGATGATCGAACGATGCTGCACTTCGACTCCTCTCACGCCAATCGGCAGCGCGCGCGCGCGACACATTGGATGAACCCTTGCTTCAGCCAAAACGCGGTTGCGCGGGCGTCGGTAGAGATCCAACTGACCTCGACGCTCTCCAGTCGTTGCTCTCGCGCGAACTCCTTGGCGGTCACGACCAACTGGGCGCCCAGACCCCGGCGTCGATGCGCGCGGCCGACGTCCAGCTCTTGCAGATAGAGGAACGCCGGCTGATCCAAGTCCGTGTTCGCCGGCGTGATGCCGGCCATGAGGTAGGCGACCATTTCCTGCGTGGCGTCGGCAACGACCCCCCATCCGATCGAGTCCCCGGAGGCGAACTCGGCGGCAAGGCTCTCCGCGTACTCATCCAGGGTCCGAAGCGGTCGGAACGAAGCATCTTCGACCGCACTCTCCAGGATTCCGTCCAGCCAGAGTCGCGCGATCTCGGGACCATCGGTCGACTGCAGCGATCGGATCACGTTTGCCCTCCCACGCTTCTCGTACGGTCGGTCCGGGTCTTCCGCGTCAACCCGGCTTGCTCTTCCGCCGCGCTCTCAGCAGGCCTTGCGCATGTCCGAGTATTTCTCGGCGTTGACGTTCGTGCCTCGACCCGGCGTATTGATGTTCTCGACCGCGATCCTCTCGGTGCTGGGCATGGATCCACCCCTTCTCACTGGCGCTCGTCACCGGCGAGGCCCGATCGGCATGCTCGGGACGGTATCAGGCTTCCGGGGAAGGCGCCGCCAGGTAGAGGCCAGGCCGGTTGATCTCCCCGAAGAGTTCCGGTCGACGTAGCGGCTCGAAACCATACTTGTCGTACAGCCCATGGGCATCTCTGGTCGCGAGAACGAATCGCCTGAGCCCCTGCAGGTCGGGGTGCGCCACGACCACTTCCATCAGCCACTTCCCCAAGCCGCGCCCTCGATGCTCATCGAGAACATAGACGTCGCAGAGATAGGCAAACGTGGTCCGGTCGGTCACGACTCTTGCCTAACCGACCTGATGTTCTCTCTGGAACAGCCCGAAGCAAAGCGATCCGAGAAGCGCCTTCGCCACCAACGCCCGAGGAATCCCTTGCGCCCAGTAGGATCCGACCAAGTATGCATGCACGGCATCGACATCTATCTCCCTCGGGTTCGTCGAGATCCGGTAGTGCAGGCGCTCGCGCTCATTCTCATCCACGGTGGTCCCTCACACGTACTCGCGGTAGTGCGGCTGATAGATGGCGGCCTGGACGTGGGCGGCGAGATCCTTCGGACGGGCGAGCCGCGTGAGGCCACGCGCGAAGGCGACTTCCACGACGGCCACCGCGATGGCGGCGGACACTTCACGGATGCGCTTCAAGTCGGGATAGACACGTCCCATCTCCAAGTCGCCTTCCGTCACCATCGACGCCAGCGTCCGGGCCGCGACCGAGAACATCTCGTCGGGGACGCGCGATGACTCGCTCGCCAGGACGCCGAGCCCCACTCCGGGGAAGATGTAGCTGTTGTTCCCTTGTCCGGAAACCAGCGTCCTTCCGCCGAACGTGACCGGCGCGAACGGGCTACCGCTCGCGAAGATCGCGCGACCTTCCGACCAGGTATACGCCTGTTCGGCCGTGCACTCGGCCTTCGATGTCGGGTTCGACAGCGCGAAGATCACGGGACGCCGATTCAGCTTCGACATCCCGCGCACGACATCCTCGGTGAAGGTCTGCGGAATGCCGGAAACGCCTACGAGCGCGGTAGGCTTCAGCGACTGGATCGCCTCGAGTAGGGTCGCCATCGCCGCGTGATCGTGCGCGTATCGCAACTTGTGCTCGACCAGGTCGGTGCGGCTCTTCACGACCAAGCCCTTCGAGTCGACGAACCAGCAGTTCCGCCGCGCCGCGTCTTCAGGCACGCCGACGGACTTCATCGCGGAGACGATGAGGTCGCCGATTCCGATGCCGGCCTCTCCGGCGCCGAGGAAGAGCACGCGTTCATCAGCCAACTGCGTGCCGGTGATGCGCTCCGACGACAGCAGGCCCGCGAGTGTCACGGCGGCGGTCCCCTGGATGTCGTCGTTGAAGGTGCAGACCCTGTCGCGGTACTCGTGCAGCAGTCGGAACGCGTTCGCGTTGCCGAAATCTTCGAACTGGATGCAGGCCCTGGGAAACATCTCCTGGACCGCGAGAACGAACTCCTCGACCAGCGAATCGAACTCCGCTCCGCGCAGGCGCGGCTGCGGCGTTCCGATGTAGAGCGGATCGTCCAGAAGCGACTGGTTGTTGGTGCCGACGTCGAGCATCACGGGCAGGCACTGGCTCGGCGGCACGCCGGCGCAAGCCGTGTAGAGCGAGAGCTTCCCGACCGGAATCCCCATACCGTTCGAGCCCAGATCACCGAGACCGAGGATGCGTTCGCCGTCGGTGATGACGATGATCCGCACATCGGCCTGCGGCCAGTTCTGCAGGATCTCGCGGATGCGCCCCTGGTCCTTCCGCGTGATAAAAATCCCCCGCGGACGCCTGAAGATGTGGCCGTACTTCTGGCACGCCAATCCGACTGTCGGCGTGTAGAGAATCGGCAGGATCTCCTCGAGGTGCTCCAATACGAGACGGTAGAAGAGAGACTCGTTCCGCTCCTGCAACGACACGAGATAAATATACTTCTCGAGGTCTTCGGACTTGTGTCGGAAACTCTGGTACACACGCACGAGCTGCTGCTCCTGCGTGTTGACGTGCGCCGGCAACAACCCTCGCAACCCGAGCGCATCGCGCTCCGCGTGCGTGAACGCAGTTCCCTTGTTCAACAACGGGTCGTGCAGCAGGTCGAACCCGCGCTTGCCTCGGAGATGCATTGCTTGTTTCACGAAGCGCTCCTCTTGCTCGGAGGCTGACCGCTGCTCGGGCTGCCTACGATTTCGTCCTGACCGACCGAATCGTTACTCACCCGCGGACGCAACTTCTCGGATGATCTCCTGCTCGAAGAAGGCCATCGCGGTCCGGCCGACTTGATGGGTGTCGTAGAACGCATACGCGCCGATACCGACGGCGCCGACCACGGGAATCCAGCGTGAGATCGCACGGCCGGCTGTGCGTTGCGCGACCGACACTCCGACGCGTTGGAGCACGCGCTGCAGGATCGGTGGCGTCGCGCCCTGGACGAGAAAGCGTTGGCCGACGCGGATCACGACATCACGCACCACCTGGCCGGCGGCGTGCCGGAAGAGGCAGTAGATCATCTCCCGCTGTCCGAGCTGATACGACTTCCCATAGACCGCCGCGAGATCGGCCACCATCTGCTTCTGGATGTTCCAGATCTCGAACAGATCCGGAATGACGGTGAACATTCCGAGCGGTCCCGAGGGCAGTGCGAGCGCTCCCGAGACGAGCGCGGCCTTCGAGCTCGCGCGCCGGACCAACGCCTTCGCCCGCCGGGCGGGCGCGGCTGCCTGGGGCTCACGGGAACTGGGCACGTGACTGACGACGCGCAGGAGAGTTTCCGTGATCCGGTCGACCCGCGTGGTGTCGGTCACAGCCATCCTCGGGCTCCTCGTTCGCGGAGCTAAACGTGTTGATCGAGTAGGATCGTGTTCCCGTCCGGGTCGGCGATCATGAAGCTCGCGGGTCCGGTGGTGCTTTCGTCCGCCTCGGTGATGATGCTGATGCCTTGGTCTCTCAGCCGGCGCTGAAGTTCCCGCACGTCTTCGAACTCCCCGAGTTTCCGGGCGCTCTGATCCCACCCGGGATTGAAGGTCGGGATGAGCCAGTTCTGAGCCTGATTACCCGCGAAGACCGAGAAGCCGAGCTTCTGGTAGAAGAGCTTCGACGCCTCGATGTCCTTGACGGTCAAGCTGACAGAGAATGCTCCGAGTTCCAAGTGCGCGTCTCCTTCCCAGAGGTCAGGTTGCTCGGACGAACGACCGGCCGTTGTGCGAGATGGTGATGGAGGAGCCAGACGAGACCCGCCGTAGGTCCGGGCTCTCGAAGACGCTGATCCCTTCGAAGTGCAGAGAGCCCGCCCAGTAGGTGTAACCGAGTTCGAGTGAGCCGTTCGCTACTCTGAACTCGAGCCCCCCTCCGCACTCGGGACACGTGGAGTCCCCGGAGTCGGTGACCGTCGAGTACGCCGACACGGCATCGAGAAAGCGTTCCAGCGAGAAGGCTTTGTGGCAGTGGAGACACGTGGGCGCGGTCAATTCGCCGGGCCGGAGATCGACCGCCCAAGAGCAGAAGCTCAGTTCGTCGACGTCTCATTCGATGAGCGCCGTCCAGGTCGCCCCTCCGCCGTGGCCTGAGTCGTGGAGCGGCAGAAAGAGATACGGTCCGCCTGCCGTCGCTTCCGTCTCCAGCTTCGCGATCATCTCGAGCGGATCGTACGGCGGCGCGTTTCGGTCGTTCAACGCAGACACGAAAGCCATCACCGGATAGCGCCGATCGACTCGGACGTTGTGGTACGGGGAGTACGCTGCAAGGTACGCCCCCTCGACCGGATCGTCGGGCGATCCGTACTCGACGATGGCCGAGCCGAGATGGCTGAATTCGGGAAAGCGCAGCAGGTCCAGGATCGGCGCGCGGCAGTAGACGGCGCCGAACGCTTCGGGCGCCTGCATCGCTGCGACTGCGACGAGCAGGCCCCCATTGCTGTTGCCGCGAGAGACGAGTCTGGAAGGCGTGGTATAGCCGTTCGAGACCAGCCAGCGGGCCGCAGCGATGTAGTCGTCGAAGGCAGTCTGCCGGCGCGTCCTGGTCGCCGCCCAAGCCTGGGTCTCCGGCTGGTCGAGGCGCTCCATCCATGCGTAGGGATCCTCGAACCGCCGGCCATGCGAGATGTAGCCGCTCTCCGGATCGCGTCGCGCCACTGGGAACTCCAGTGGCGGATTCGATTGCTTCATGAACTGCTCTCCGGTCCTCGGCTACCGGTAGGGGGGAGACGGCGCGACCAGCCCGCACTTCTGACATGGGTGTGGGTGGAAGTTCGGCATGTCCGTGCCGCCGAACGGTCTGACTCGCGCGCCACATCGCGGGCACGAGTAGTATCGATCGCGCACCAACACGTAGACAAACACGACAAACCAGGCCGCGTAGGCCACGATGAAGTACCAGACTGGATCGTCGCCGATCAGCCAGCGAACGGGGTACGAGAACAAGTAGATCAGCGCCGGGACGAGCAACAGATGCAGTAACCCGATTCTTCGGCCATGCGCCCAGCGGCGTGTGAGTTTGTCCCACTGTTCTGTGTAGTCTTCCAATGGCGCGTGGCGTTACGGCGCGCGCTGCGGGTACTGACGCTTGATATAGGCGACCGATCGGACGACAAGTTGTTCCAGCACGGCGAGATCGACATCCGAAAGGCGTTTTATGTAGAGACAGGCCTTGCCGATCTTGTGCTTGCCGAGCTTGGCCAGGAGCTTCTTGGTTTCGCCGGTCTCATAGCCCGCGAGCAGGTAGATGCTGATGTCGCTCTTGCGCGAGGAGAAACCGACCACGCACGAGTCGCCCTCGTGTCCGCTCGCGTACTTGTAGTGGTAGGTATCGAACCCGACGATGCTCGCGCCCCACATCTTGCCCGGGCAGCCGGTTGCCCGCTTCATCATGGCATTGAGCGTCTTGCAGTCTTTGCGCCTCTCCGCATCCTCGATCGCGGCCAGAATCGCGGTGACGCTGACAGTCGTGGGTTTCGTCTTGGCCTCCGACACAACGACCTCCCCCTTGGATCACCTACTGGATCTGCGTTGCGCAAACAACCACTGCATCACTTCGGCCGACCCGTACGCCGCGTCCCAGGCGTTGTGGCCTACGCCGGGCAGCTCCGAGTACGCGACCGAGGCGCCCCCGTCGCGCAAGGCGGAAGTCACGCTGCGAGACTCTTCCACGGAGATCGTCTCATCGGCGTCGCCGTGGAACACCCAGATGGGTAGCGATTTCACCCGTTCGGCGACGGCGGCGAACGGCTCACCGTCCGTAGGCGGCACGACCGGATCCTGATCTGGAAGCGGCTTCCCGTTCAGCGTGCTCGCTGGGGTCACACGTCCGCAGACGACAAGAAGCGCGGCGAAACGCTCTGGATCGCGATACGCAATATACCAGGCGCCCGCGCCACCTCGCGACAATCCAGTGAGATAGACACGTTTCGGGTCGGTCGCGAACTCATCTTCTGCTTGCCGCAGCATCTTCAGCGCAAGCGCCGCTTCCTGGCCGTTCCAACGCGAGTCAGGGCGCAACTGCGGAAACACGACGATCGCCGGGAAGCGATCGACATGTCGCCTGATCGCGCTTCCCAGCCCGATCTCTGTTTGTACATGCCCGTCGTTGCCCGCCTCGCCCCCGCCATGGAGGAAGAGAATCAGCGGCCACTCCCTGTCGGGCGAGTAGCCCCTCGGCACAAAGATCTGATACCACCGCATCCCACCCGCGTCGACGATCGAGCGATCGAGAAAGCCAGTCTCCACCCGTTGCCCGAAAACAACCGGGGGAATCAAAGCGGCGGCGAACACGACGCCGAGCAGTGAACGCAACATGAGGTGAACTCGCCGCACCTTGTCCTCCTACGCGAACGATTCGGCCTTCATCCGTTCTTCTCGACGTCCACCCGGCCCGGATCGACGACTCCCTGCCCTGGGCATGACTTCTCCCCGTCGAAGCAGGTCTCTCTGATTCGCGATCAGCGGCGGAGCCAGCCATCACCGACTGACTGTGGGAGGATTCTACCCTCTGGGAGATCCGTTTCCGCATCGTGCCTGGCTTCCCTACACCGTGAGGATAGACTCGCAGTCCATTGCCCAATACCTGAAGAGGTCTCGCGCCTTCTATGGCATTACTTCGAGCACAGCCACTTCCGAGGTCAGCATCCAGCGCGACGCTCGGCCGGACGGAGCCGCGGTGACGATGGTCGTCGCCCTGATCCTGCTCGCACTACTGCGGCAGGCGCTGCTCTTGCTGGATTTGGTCAAGAGCAGCCGAGGTGAGCGCCGCGGAAATCTCTTCGACAGAATCGCGCGCGCAGTGACCTGTACCGTGAACTACCGGCGTGCGTTGTACGCGCGCGTGCGATCCGGCGAGTGGACTCCCCGATTACTGGGAAAGGAACTTGCGGTAGGTCGCCAGCGCGTCCGGCCCTTCGGTGGCGATGCGGAACGGATTCGTGTTCCTCACCTCTGGGCCCCCGATTCCCCAACTGTAGACAACGACGAGCGTTGCGCCGTGGTTGAAGCAACGGGCGAGATAGCTCTCCATGCTCAGGCCCGACTCGCCGGCCGGTGGAAGGAGATTGGCGCCTTCGGCCTACGCAGGCCGATGAACTCGGCGACGATCGAGGCGACCTCGGCCCCTACGTTCGAGGGCGGATTCCCGGGGCCGAAGCCACGATTCGTGAGAGCGTGGAAGCCCACCCGCTCCCTCGTGACGACGTCCTGCCCCATATGACTCTCCCAACCCGCGATGACGCCCGCGAAGAGGTCTGCCTTCCCCTGCTCCTCCAGCATCGCCACTCGAGATGCGACCTCCGCCCCGATCACGTCGCGCGCTCGCCGGGTCACCTCCGCCTCGATAGCGGGCGCGGTGAAGCACATTCGCGCCGGCGGGCGAGCCCAATCGAGCAATAGCCCCGTGCTGAGTGCGCCCGAGAAATCTGTCCACTCCACGTTGGCGGGATCACCGGCGAGATCGGCGCGGTTGCTCCAGAACATCGCATCATCGATATGGAATCCGACGGCGATGTTCTCGGCCAGCGCGAGGTCGAACCCGTCGTCGACGATCTGCCGCGCCTCCGCGTCGGTGTGGTCGAACTAGATCGGGCCGAGGATGAACGCGAGTTTCGCACGCGGGCCGCCGGTAACGCCGATCGTCGTGATGATGTCGTCCACGACGGCAGCGATCTTCGCTCTCGGGGTATAGACCATGACACGGTCGAACGGAATCGCCGGATCAGGTCCCCCTTCGAAGATCTGGAACGCGAGGTAGCGAGGTTCGCTCTCGGTGAGCGGCTGGAGTGTCTCCGGGGGTGTCGGCTTGGCGGGAGACCCGTCCCCAGTGCACCCCATCAACACCAGGAGAATCGACCCGAACCAGACGAGTCTCATGCTGCCTCCACCTGCGAGCAGCTATCGCCCCCGCTCCACGAACCCTTTGAACATTAGCCACGTCGCCGCTGCCAGGTAGATCGGAGCGAGCGGAATGGCCATGCCCGTCATGATTTCCAGACCGAGCACGGCCCGCAACGGAACCCCGGTCATCTGCAGGACGGCCGCCAACATCCCCAGGCCGGCGAACAGACGCGGAACCAGCCGGGACCTCCAGAGCACAGCGAAGAGCGTGAAGATCCAGCTACCTACCACGAGCAGATGCGTGAAATGCGCCCACCTGCGCGCGGTCCCCACTACCAGCCCGAGCCCTTGGAGCTGCGAGGTATCCGCCCCACCGCGCGCGGAGTTTTCTTGGCTCAGCGACAGCATGGACAGCAGCGCGCCGTTCTCGACGGCATGCAGCGCGACGATGACACCGCTCAACACGACGAGAAGGACCGCGAGCCGCTCACCGTATCGTCGAAAGACCGGCAGCGAAGTGAGGGCAACGGCGACCGTGATCGCGCCACTCATGAAGAGTAGGAGCACGGCCGTGCGGATCCGGCCCGCGTTCGGGGCCGCGTTCTCCAGAAAGCCCGGATCCGCGAACGCCGGCTACATCAGGATGTAGGGCAGCATCAGCCCGCACACCAGATGCAGGAGCAGCAAGACGCCGGTTATCCGGCCAACGCGCTTCGAAGACTCCATGCTCACCTCGTGGTTTCCGACGTTCAGAGGGGGCGCGCGATCTCACGGAGATCGTCCGGGCGTCGGTACGACGGTTGTCGCCTCGGCGTTCGCTGGAAAATGATGCGTCTTCAGGAGGCTTCGAAAGACTCGATCTGTTGCCATCGTGTCGTTTTCCGCTCGGCGGCTCTACGGACGGTACAACCAAGCAGAGGATCGCGGGCCGCCACCGTTCCCGTAACCGCCCGTGACGAGCGCCCCTCCGGCTGACAGCGGAGCGACCGCGGAGAACTGACCGGCCAGGCGAGCATCGCCGCGCACCGTCGCGAAGGTTCCGCTGATCGGATCGTAGGTCTCTGCTCGCGCTGCGCCGCCCGCGAGCAGCGCAAGGCCACTCGGCTGCAGCATGGAGGTGGCTTGGTACTTGTACCTGGGGTGCTTCATGGGCGGACCCAGCGTGAACGCCCCGGTCACCGGATCGAAGAACTCGGTTGAGTTGTAGACGCCGTCGCTGTCGCGTTCGTCTGCTCCACCCGTGATCAGTACCCGACCGTCGCTCAACAGGAGGGCGTCGTGCTTGTGACGACGCACGCGCATATCGCCCACGCGCTCGAAGATCCCGGTCGCAGGGTCGTACGCCTCCGCCGATGTATACAACTCGATGTCGGCGCGTCGGCCCCGATGCCCGCCCGCGATCAGGACGCGACCGTCCTGCAGCCGCACCGCCGCGTGACTCTCGCGGGCGACGGTCATCGCGCTCGTCGGCGAAAAGGATTCGGTGGCAGGGTCGTACAGCTCCGCGCTGGAGAGAAAACTCCATCCGGGCCCGACGCCCCCTGCGATGAGGACCTTTCCGCTCTCGAGCAGCACGGCGACGTGGCCTGCCCGAGCGGCCAGGAGCGATCCAGTGGACGTGAATGAGTTGGACACCGGGTCGAACAACTCGGCCGCGGCGACCGTCGTGGCTTCCCCGGCGAAGCCGCCGACGATCAGCACCCGGCCGCTGGGAAGAACAGTGCTGGTGTGGCTGTGACGCAGTGTGACCGTGCGAGGCAACGGTGAGAAGCGTGCGGCTTCGGGTTCGTAGACCTCCGCACCCTGCGCGGCATTCTCCTCATTCGTGAACCCGCCCACGACCAGTACTCGGCCGTCCGTCAGTAGGGTGGCGGTGTGCGCCGCGCGAGGAACGCTCATCGACGCCGTCAACTCCAGTTTCCCTACGAGTGGTGTCCCGCGCGGAGAGCCGGAGGATGCAACCCGACCGAGCACCGAATCGATATACATGGACCGCACATGCAGTGACGTCGGCGCTTCGCCGCCGGTGAATGCGAGCAACCAGTCCAGACCTGGCACGTAGAACACGCCGCCGCCGACCGGAAACATGTCGAAGTCCAGGCCGGCGCCGACCCGAACTCTGAGACCCTCGCCCTCGGGCGCCAGCGCGACGATCACACTATCGAGCTCGCCAGAGTGGTACGCGCCTGCGAACGTCGAACGGTTCTCGGGGTCGAGCCGGACGAAGCTTTCCTCCGGGTCGGGGACCGGCGACTCGCCGAGGAGAGCCGACACCAGGGCCCGCTGCAAGGTGATGAGCTTCCAGGGAGGCGTGGCGCTGTTGCTGACGAACGCGACCGCTTCGTTTCGCTCCCGGTCCCAGTACGCGAGGCTCTGAAACGCGTTGAGCGCGCCCGTGTAGTGGTGGCGGTTCCCGCTCGCGTCGGAGTACCAACTCAAACCATTGATCGGCGAAGGCTGGTTGTCGATCAGTGGGCGACGTTGTCCCGCTTCGAGCACCGCCGGCGGGACCGCGGTCCCGGCCGCGTTCGCACTGGCCCAGCGCGCGAGGTCCGCGGCCGAGAAGTAGAGATTCGAGGCGCCCAGGAACGCCTCGGAGTCGAAAACGTCCCACACCTGCCATGCATCATTCCGCCACCGGTAGCCCATGGTCCGGACGCCGCTCCAGTCCGCGAGGCGCGCGGGTCGCGGGAAGCTGGAGCGCATCCCGAGTCGCTCGAAGAACCGCTCCTCCAGGAACTGCTCGTACGACTGCCCGGTGACGCGCTCGATGACCAACGCCGCTGCGTCGAAGCCGAGATTCGAGTATTCGAATTGGGTGCCCGGCGCGAAGGAAGGCATCGGAGCCCGCTCGGAAACGACTCGCAGCAGTGCGGAGGTCGTGCGGATCTCGCCCGGCTGGAAGTACGGATCGAAGAACTCGTAGTAGGGCGGCAGACCATTCGTGTGGCTGATGAGACGCCGCACGGTCGTCTCCGCGTGTGGATACTCCGGTATGTACTTGGTGACGGGGGCGTCCACTTCGATCCGCCCTTCGTTGACCAACCACCAGACGCCCGCAGCGGTGAGCGTCTTGGCCATCGAACCGCCGTCGGCGGGCGTGTCGATTCCGAACGGGAGATTCTCGGCGTGGTTCGCCATTCCGAAGCCGCCTCCGTAGACGACTCGATCGCCCCGCATCATGACAATCGCGCCACTGAACTCGTTGGCCGCGACGAGCGGGGCCAAGGTCGCATCAACGCGCTCGGCCAGCTCGTCCTCGTTGTCCGTCGTGGCGCACCCGGAGAGCGCCAGGACGATCGACAGTGTCAGCCAAGACAACCCTCGCCGCCAGCAGGAGCCTGGCGCCGCCGGAGCAAGCGTCCTCACCGATCCTCCAGACCGCGTCGCGAATTACCCACTGATCTCGCGCAGGTGCTGCTCGAAGAACGTGACCGTGCGCGCCCAGGCGAGCTTGGCGGCTTCCGCGTCATACCGCGGCGTCGTGTCGTTGTTGAAGCCGTGCTGCGTGCCGGGATAGTAAAAGCGCTCGTACGTGACGTTGGCCGCTTTCAGCGCCCGTTCGAACTCCGGCCACCTCGCGTTGATGCGTTCGTCGGTCTCCGCATGCTGCACCATCAGCGAGGCCTTGATCTTCGGCACGTCGTTCGAGTCCGGGGAAGAGCCGTAGAAGCAGACACCGGCGGAGAGATCGTCGCCCAGGCGTGTGGCCAAGTAGTTGACCATGCCTCCGCCGTAGCAGAAGCCCACCGCGCCGATCTTGCCCGTGCACTCCGGGCGCGCTTTCAGGAACGCGGCGGCGGAGATGAAATCCTCACGGACCTTGGCCTGATCGAGCTTCTGGAACAGCTCCCGCGCCTTGTCTTCGTCTCCGGGGTAGCCGCCAAGAGAGAAGAGCGCGTCAGGGGCGAAGGCGACGAATCCCTCGAGGGCGACGCGACGCGCCACGTCCTCGACGTGCGGGTTCAATCCGCGGTTCTCATGGATCACGAGCACCCCCGGAAGCTTCCCGTTCGCCTTCTCCTTCGCCTCGACCGGATGAACGAGGTACCCGCGGGCCCTGCCGGTTCCCTTGGGCGAGTCGTACTCGAGATGCTTGGCCCCGATCCGCTTGTCCTCGGCCCCGACCACCTGCGCCGCCGCGAAGTTCGGGCTCAGTTGATCGAGCAGCATCATCGCCGTCATCCCGCCGACTGCGAACTTGGCGGCCCTGTCGAGGAACGTGCGGCGATCGATGCCTCCGTGGACGTGAGCGTCGAACAGGACGAGCAACTCCTGATCGAAATCGTGCGCGGTCTTGCGGGACATGGGTTCGATCCTCCGATTGGCTGGTCCGGAGCATACCCGACACCAAACGGACCGTCAGTGCGGAGACTCCCTGCGGCCCGAGTCAGCACGGTCCGTCAGGATTGGCTATGTCGACCCTCGAGGTTGAAGAGCGAGTTCCGCCAATGCGCCTCGGATGACGCGCACCGCTGATCTCGAGAGCAACGCGGCGAGACACGCCGGGACGACGATGTCCGGCCAACCGGCGTGGAACAACCCCACCCCGGCAGCCGCGGCAAGCACCGACAAGTTCGATGCGATGTCGTTGCGGGAGCACTCGTACACCGAGCTCATGTTGATGTCCGCGTTCCGGTGCCGCCACAACAACCACAGACAAAGGCCGTTCGCGACGATGCCTGCGAGGCTGAAGATGCCCATCACCTGGAAGGACGGGACCACGGGGTGAACCACCTTCCAGGCGACCTGTCCGACGACCGCGGTCGCGCCCATCAGAATCAGCCCGCCCTTGAACAGTGCGACTCGGGCCTTGGCTCGTGCGCCCCGCGACACAACATAGAGGTCTGTCCGACTGCCAATCGACCGATGCGCGTCACCGCGCGATAGACTCCCGCGTTGTTCTCGTTCGCACGAACGACCGCTTTCAGTACGTCCGGAGCGGAACTGGCCGAGTAGATCGCTTCCACGATTCCGACTTCTGTACGCATGCGCTCTCCGCGTCCCCCCTACGATCCCGAGTTCGGTGACGAGCGAAACGAACCAGGGGCCGAGGCGGTGTCGTCGCGCGAATGTTCTGCTCTCGAGTACCAAAACTCTATGACGGGCGGGCCTTGGAAGAACTCGGCCGCGCTAGCGATGAATGCCTGCAGATGCGGGGTTCGGAAGTGCGGGCCGAGATACGCATCCGGACTCGTCCAGTCCTCGATAAGCAGGAGCTTCGTGGGATCCTGGGAGTTCTGGAGGAGGCGCAGACCGAGGCAATCCGTTTCCGTCGCTACGACCGTGGCGAGGAGACGATCGAGTTCGGCCACCGCTCTTTCGACCTGATCGGGCCGAACTCGATACTCGATGTGCACGATGACTGGCGTGGGCGTCGTGATGATTCACTCCTTTCGCGACTTCAACCGCCGCTGGAGGGCAGCATAGGATTCCGCCGGCTGACCCTGCAAAACGAGGCTCCCGACCGGCAAGAAGAACGGCGGCGGCGACTCATCGCGCACTCGGCGCGCGAGCACTCGAGTTGTAGATCACCGGCATTCGGCCTTTCCACCCGCTCCAGATCTCATCGTGAGTGATCAGATCCGCCATGAAGCTCGCCACGTTGATTCGACTTGTCGTCCCCGGGTCGAAAATCGCGCTTCTGATCGGCGAAGGATGCACGACATACGCGCTGACCTCGCTCTCATCGAACAAATTGTCCGGACGAACCACGCTCCACTCGATCATGCTTTTATCCTGGGAAGCTTGGGTTCGCAGATACTCCGCCGCCTTCTCGTTGTCCACATGCGGCGGCAGCAGCATCCGGAGCAGTCCGATGGCGCAGCGCTGCCCAAGCGAGATCGGCTCTCGGAGATCGCGGTTGCTGTTGCCCGCTGTGTTCATCAGCACGAATCTGGTGGGCTTGGCCGGCTTGGTCGCGGCGATCGCGTTACAGAGTCGGCGAGTGGCGTCGGTCACAAGCCTGCGTGGGTGGCCGTAGATGCCCTTCCAACTCAAATTGTGTCCGAGGCATGACGCCACCGCATCGCACCCATCGACCTGCCGGGCCAACTCGGCGTCGCTGAGATCCAGAACGCTTCCCTGAATCACGGCCAAGCGATCGCGCCCCCGGAGTACGCCGGGGAGCTTGTCGATCGAGCGCACGATCACCCTGACGTGTTGTCGGCGATCAAGCAGCTCTTCCGTCAGCAGCCGTCCGGTCGCCCCGCTGGCGCCGACTACAAGCGTCGTCATCGGTCGACCGCGCGAGAAGACGCGGTGGAGGAATGCGGACGCTGGGGCTGAGATGCCCGCCATCTTGTTCGTCGCTCTGATCGCAAGTATCTCCCCCTCCCGGTCCCGGTTGATATTCGATCTGCACGGCGCCAGGATGCACCAGCGGTGTCTATGTGTGATCCAGATTCTGGAGCGGTCGAATCGCCATGCTGACGAAGATCCTGTTCTGGCGCCTCGTGGCCCTCGATGGAGTGCTCGGCCTCGCCGCCGCCGGAATCGCCCGCACGAACCCGCTCCTGGTGACGTTCTTCCGCTCCGGACCGAGGCGGGAGATCGCCGAGGCTATCCCGCGGAACGACGCTGCAACCGTTGCCTCGCTGGCGCCTCAGGTCGATCTGAACCGGACGGGGCTCTCCGACATGACGCTCCTGTGGATTGCGATGCGTCAGTTGCGAAGCACGCCGGACCAGCAACATGTGCTTCGGGCACTCGTCGCGGCCGGCGCCATGGGCCCGAAGGGAGAGACTGCGCTGTTCACCGCCGCGGCAGACCGAAACTGAAAAGCCGCCCTCTTTCTGCCGCAACGCGGCGCGGATTGCAAGCGTGGACAGTCGGTCAACGGCCTCAGCTTCGAGAGCCTGATCGACAGCCGCGCCGGTCAGCCTGAGGACGACGGCGCGAGGGCGGAGGTCAAGCGCTTCATCTGTACCCGAACACCAGAGGAGAGACGGTCACGACGATGGCCGCCCACGCGGAGTAGACCGGCAAGTAACCGGTCTGCCACTGTTCCAGCGCCGTGAAGGATCCCCGCCCTCTCAGAAAAAGGATATAGAGCACCGCAGACCACGCCAGGTTGACCAAGAGAATCACGTTCATGCCCAGAGCGACGGTTCGGTTCGGAGTGAAACCGAACTCGGTGACGCGCGCCGCCATGGCCCACAGCGCCACCGCGTCGGCCAAGATCGCGCTGATCACCAAGACGATCTGCAGCAGATCGAAAGCGGAGGGAGGCGACCACGCGTCTCGCGCGGAGATGGAATAGAGCAGCAGACCAAGGACCACGACCAGCAGCAGGTCGAATGCGATGAGTACGTTCCTCTCGATGTCGACTCCTCGCCCCGTCAAGAGCAGCGTGACCAGGAACGTGACCAGCAGGCCGGCGAACAGGGGTGTGAAGAGGCGCGTCAACACCGGCGCCATGTTCTCGATCACGCCTTGCTTCGCCTCCGCCAGCCACGAAGCAACCAGAACGGCGCCGGCCGCTCCGCACGGGAGCAGCCACGACTCGAAGAACGGTTCGACGGTGATCCCGATCGCGTCGAAGATCCTGAACGTGAACGCCATGAAGACGCCGCCGCCGAGGGCGATCAGGGCGTAGTAGATGAACAGCTCCCCCGAGAATCGGATGAAGTCCATGCGGCGCCCAACCTGGCTCCAGCTTCCGCCCGCATACCCGACGCCCACTACCAGCCAAAGCGCGATCGGCAGGTGCAACGCAGTCAGCGTTTCGGTAGAGCCGCCCGGCGTGAATGGAAAGACATTGCCCAACACAGCCGCCGCGACGAACGCCAGCGCCATCCAACGGGACGCGCCGGTCGGGAGCCGTCGTTTCCAGACGAAGTAGCCGGTCAAGAACGGCAGGACGAAGAAACTGAGATTTCGAGCATAGAAGCTGGCGTCCTGATCCAGTTGGAGCCCGAAGAGCGTCGGCGCCTTTATGGCCAGGGCCGCCGCCACCGCAAGACAGAAGGCGACAATGGCGTCGGTCCGAGCCGGCGCTCGGTGCACGTCGAGAGCCGTCGCGGCAACCAGGAGCTGCTTCCAGAGTCGGTCCGAATGCTCGCGCGCGAACTCCCGCGACGAAGCATCGAGTCCGCTGATGCGCTTCACCGCCACCAGAAACGCTTCCTCGGTGGCGAGCCCCGCGTTGACCAAGGCTGACACCTGCTCACGGAGCTGAGCTTCCAGCACAACGACATCGACAGAATGGTTCGTCTGCCGGCGGTGCAGGTAGCTCCGCCATCGGTCGATCTGCTCCTCGAGCAGTACCGCGTTGTCTTCAGGCGACATGTCTCAGGCTCCTTGTCTGATCAGCTCGTGGAACCAAGAGGTAAGTTAGCCAGGTGCATGATGATCGCGATGGGGAGCGAGGAGGTCGTCCTGCACGAGTACGCAGAGTACGCAGAGTACGCAGAGTACGCAGAGTACGCAGAGTACGCAGAGTACGCAGAGTACTTTACACGGCAAAGTGACAATCAACAATAATGCGCTCGAAGCGGCGCTTCGGCGCACGTCACGCCCGCCCCCGCGTGGCGATGATGAGAGCTTCCATGTGATCGAGATAGCGCTGCAGCGCTCGGCGGCCGTTCGTCGTCAGCCGGTACTCGGTGTGCGGGACTCTCCCTTGAAACGACTTCCGGCAGGAGACGTACCCGGCTTCTTCGAGTTTGCGGGCGTGGACGCTGAGGTTGCCGTCCGTCGTCTTGAGGAGGTTCTTGAGCTCGGTAAAGCTGAAGCTCTCGTTGACCGCCAGGGCGCTGAGAATCCCGAGGCGCAGCCGGTCGTGGATGAGCCGATCGAGCTCGGCCGTCTTCTCCACCGCGCCTTCCATCGGGATGAGTTCCGGGGACGGTGTGAGCCTCTTCGGGTTGGGCGCTTTCTTACCCACCGTACCGCCTCGCGATAATCGCTCCGACGACGATGTGAAGGGCGCCGAATCCGAGGCCGAGGCAGACATCACCGATCAAGGGAGAGCTGAACAGCGCGATCGTTCCGAGAAAGAGGAAGAAGAGTCCCATCAACGGGATGATGCGCACCGAGAAAGCGCCGCCGGCGACGACGGCCGCGCCGCAGAGCAGGAGCCACACACCTGGAAGAAGCGAGTGAAGCTCGGCGCGGACGAGCGCGGCGGTCAGGAGCGCCCCGGCCAGAATGGCGGGCGAGAAACTGAGGGCGAACTGCCGCGCGGGCCGCGAAAGGAACGGCGCGCCAGCTTCGCGCGATTTGAGCAGAACCGCCACCACTCCCACGGTGAAAGCGATCACCGCCGCGGCCAGCCAGGTGACGAGCCACGCGTCCCGCGCGTCCTGCCCTGCGGCGATGATCGCCGCCGCGGCTCCCGTCAGCCCCATGATCACGCCTCCCCAGCCCGGCACCGCCGTGAAGGACCCGGCGCGCTCCATCGCGTCCCGGATGTAGACAAGGTTCTCGGCGGCGTGCTCGTAGAGGCTGGATGGCTCGTCGGTTTGGCGCGTCATGGAGAGAAGATCCTCCCGTCTCCTGGGTCAGTCAAGTACTTTGTATTGTAGAGTACAAACACCCAATCTGACGACGTCGGCGGCGGACACGGCGGCTACAATGAAGACCACGAGTTCTTTGGGTATCGGCAGTCGATCTGACCAGGAACGGAGAGCCCGAAATGACCATCTTTGATCTTGCGACAGCAGACTCTGAATTGCGATCGGAAGACGCCTACCTGCGTGACGGTCATACCGCGCGCACGCTGGCGCGCGAGGCCGATCTTCGGATTGTCCTCATCGTGATGAAGGCCGGCGCTCGCATCACGGAGCATCGCGCCAACGAAACTGCTTCCGTGCACGCGCTCAGCGGACGCGTGCGGCCTCAGTCTTCGGAAGGCCGAGACGCTCCGCCACGTCGCGCGCGCGATCGAAGCAGGAGAAGTAACCGAGGAGCAGCTCTCGGGCCTGAGCAGCACCGAGGCGGTCCCGTACTTGACCAAGCTGCCGAGCATCGGCCCTTGGAGCGCCAATCTGGTTCTGCTGCGTGGCCTGGGCCGGCTCGACGTGTTCCCTCCCACCGCCACCCGTTCGGCGGTCCTATGAGAACATGCGCACATGCCTGACGGGAACGCGCCGAGGATCGTCATCGTGGGTGGGGGGTTTGCGGGTCTCGGGGCGGCTCGCGCGCTGCATCGCGCCCCGGCGCGGATCACACTCGTCGATCGGAGCAACCACCATGTCTTTCAGCCCCTGCTCTATCAGGTCGCGACGGCGGGGCTTTCGCCAGCCAATATCGCGATGCCGATTCGGTCGGTGCTCCGGAGGCAGGCGAACACCGAGGTCTTGCTGGCGGAGGTAACGGGAATCGATCTGGCCAACCGCCGGGTGCGGCTGAGCGGCCGGGAAGACGGGCTGCCCTATGACTTCCTCGTGCTCGCCACCGGCGCGAGGCATGGATACTTCGGGCACGACGAGTGGGAGGAGTTCGCGCCTGGCCTCAAGTCGATCCAGGATGCGACCTCGATCCGGCGACGGATCCTTCTCGCGTTCGAGATGGCGGAGAAAGAGGCCGACCGCGCCCGTTGCGACGAGCTGCTCACTTTCGTCGTCGTCGGGGGCGGCCCCACGGGCGTCGAGCTGGCGGGCGCGATCTCGGAACTGGCCCGCAAGGCGCTGGCCCGCGATTTCCGACACATCGATCCCACCCAGACGAGAGTGCTCCTGGTCGAGGCGAGCCCGAGGCTGCTCTCGGGGTTTCCGGCGGAGCTCGCCGAGCGGGCCGCCCTTGAGCTCGGACGGCTTGGAGTCACGGTCCTTACGGACTCCCTGGTCCAGCGCATCGACGCCGGAGGCGTTGACCTCGCGGACCGCAGGATCGCGTCGGGATGCGTGATCTGGGCCGCGGGCGTGGTGGCCTCTCCGGCGGGGAAATGGCTTGGGACGGAAACCGATCGCTCCGGCCGCGTGAAAGTGAATCCGGACCTGTCAGTGCCGGGAGAGCCGCGAGTCTTCGTCCTGGGAGATACCGCGTCGCTCGAGCAGGACGGCAAACCGCTTCCCGGTCTCGCCCCCGTGGCAATGCAACAGGGACGGTACATCGCTTCTCATATCCTCAAGCTCATCGGCGGCGAGCCGACCGGCCCGTTCCGCTATCACGACAAGGGCAACCTGGCCACGGTGGGCCGGAAGTTCGCGATCGTCGAGATCGGCGGGCTACGGTTCGGCGGCTTCTTCGCCTGGCTGATCTGGCTCGTGGTCCATATTTTCTACCTCATCGGGTTCCGTAATCGACTGGTCGTCATGATCGAGTGGGCCTGGGCCTACGTCACGTTTCAGAGTGGCGCGAGGTTGATCACGGATTGATCGCTAGGAGCTAGCTAGGGGTGTCCCTAAATCTCCGGTCCGATCGCGAGGGCTGCACCGTGCATCACGACGAGTTCTGGTCGAAGGACGCTGGAGGAATGAGCAGATGCGCGCTGAAACGAAGCACGTGACGGATTATCTTGCACTGGACCATGAGCGCCTGCACGCGCTGCTCGCGGCCGCGAACGTGGAGGGACGCCTGGACGTCGCGAAATTCGCGGCGTTTCGTGCCGGACTCGCGGTTGCGCGCGTCGAACTGCCGTTCCACCCAGTGCTGTACGTCGCGCTCGCCGCACTCCACGGCGGTCTGCTGGCGCGCGTGCTCGGCGACCTCACCGGCCACGAAGGTCTGCGCTCGGCGGGAGCGGTCGCGAACGCAGTCGCCATCGGCTTCTCTGCCGCCGCAGTCGTCTACGCGCGCGTGGGCCGGGCGAGCTCGGTGCCGTCATTGAGCCGGTCGTTCCCTGGCGACCAGCGCTAGCCCAGCGGTCGGATCCCGATCGCTTTCCGGATGTCGGCCAAGAAGGGCGTGGCAATTTTGCGCGCGCGGATGGCCCCCTTTTTCAGCTCTGCCTCGACCTGGCCCGGATGATCGACGAGCCTCTGGAACTCGGCCCGAGCCGGAGCGACGTGGTCGTCGATGCACTCGAAGAGCATCTGCTTCACCTCTCCCCAGGCAATGCCATCGGCATACCGAGCCGCCATCAATCGTGTTTCCTCAGGCGTGACAAACGCCTTGTAGATGTCCAACAGAGTGCTGTCGTTGGTGTCCTTGGGCTCACCTGGCTCGAGACTGTTCGTCTTGATCTTCATGATGAGCTTGCGGAGCTGATTGGGCGGGCAGAACAGGGGAATGGTCTTGTCATAGCTCTTCGACATCTTGCGACCGTCGAGGCCTCGGAGCACGGCGGTGGTCTCCCCAATCACCAGCTCCGGCAGCGCGAAGGTATCCCGGTGTCGGTGGTTGAAACGTTGCGCAATGTCCCGCGCCATTTCTACGTGCTGCTTCTGGTCCTGACCGACGGTCACGCGCGTTGCTTTGAACATCAGGATGTCGGCGGCCAGGCGGCCGCGATCTCGAGGGTCGAGTGACGGATCTTGTCCGGGTCCTCGTTCTTGGCCAACGCGTGATAGTCGACGAGAAAATAGAAGTGCTGGGTCGATGGATCTGTGCTCGCCGTGATGCCGGGTCGAATTGCACCGACGTAGTTGCCGATGTGCGGCGAACCGGTGGTCGTGATTCCGATCAAGTAGTTGTCTGCGGTCATGGTCCGGTTACCGCCGGTCCTAAAAGCCCGCGGTCGGCGAGCGCGTTCTGCGACACGATGAGAGTCCCCGTCAGCCGCTGCCCTTCTCGCCTTGGTGGTGCACGATTTCGTCCAACGCCAGCGCGGAGTGTGCGAGGGCGCCGCCAGCGCGCATCTCCGAGGCCACCCAAATGGCCTCCATGATCTCCTCAGCGGTCACACCGAGCCGCAGGGCGGCCCGACTATGGCCTCGGATGCAATAGGGACACTGCGTCACGTGCGCGACCGCTACAGCGATCAGCTGCTTTGTCTTGGCGGAAACAGCTCCGTCAGCGAAAACGCTCTTGCTGAAGGCTCGGAACGACTCGGCCGGCCCGGGAGCAAGACGGTTGCGCTGCTCGGTCATTTCGCGTGTCGCCTCAGGGTAGAGGCATTCGTGTTCTGACATAGGCGCCTCCTGCGCTAGTGAGCGCCAGCTGGTGGACCCAGCTCACGCTCGAATTGACCGTTCTCGGCGAGCTCGTGACAGATGCTACCTCGGGCGCTATACCGGGGTGCATCGCTTACTTACCGTGCGAGATCCGCGCGGCGATCCCCGGCGTGATCCCCGGCGTGATCCCCGCCCAAGCCAAGAGGCCCAGCCGGGATGCGGAGACCGAGCCCCTCGACGTCGGAGGGTTGCACGACAGCGCGCTTGGGTACGATCCTGCTGCGCACAAAAAGGTGATCGCTTACACAACCACAGAAAACACCAGATGATCGAGTTACGCCAGCAACTGGAGCTGCCCTCGGGCGGCTTCTTCAAAGCGTCGCTCTGTGCGCCGTCGTCTGCGGACATCAGCGGCGGGCGCGATCCAGCCGGCGTCGGCGGCGGGCGCCTATCTGCGCGAGCACGACTTGTCAGACCAGGACCTCAACAGCTACGGCGCGCGTCGCGGGAACCACGAGGTGATGATCCGAGGAACCTTCGCCAATGTCCGAATCCGGAACCTGATGGTCTCGGGCGTCGAGGGCGGCGTGACGAGCCACCAGCCCGGCAGCGAGCGCATGACGATCTACGACGCGGCGGAGCGCTACCGAACCGAAGGGGCGCCGCTGATCGTGATCGGGGGAAACGACTATGGTGCGGGGAGCTCACGCGACTGGGCCGCCAAGGGCACACGCCTGCTCGGGGTCCGTGCGGTCGTCGCATGCGGCTTCGAACGAATCCATCGCTCGAACCTGATCGGCATGGGAGTCCTGCCTTGCGAATTTCCGGAGGGAGTGACGGGCCAGACGCTCGGTCTCGATGGCAGCGAACGCCTCGGGATCGAGCGTCGCGACGGGCGGGTGGACTCGGCGCGACTCATGGTGCGAATCGATACTCCGATCGAAGCTGCCTACTTCGCGGCAGGGGGGATCCTGCCCTACGTCCTCGAACAGTTGCTCGTCGGCGAAGCGAGCGCGGAGCCGCGCACATGATTCGAGTCGAGCGCAGCTACGATCTCCGGCGCGTGGAGCTGGCCAGCGCATCCTCGTCGAGCGGCCGTGGCCACGCAGCAGAACCAGATTGGCGCTGCAGCGCCGTCCGACGAACAGGGTCGACCTCTGGGAACAGAACGAATGCTATCTACGAGCGCTGCTGACGGCCGACGGCGCCTCGCTCGCGAAGGTCACGAATCGGGGAACGATCGACGACCCCGACCTACGCTGAAGGCCGCGTCGCCGAGACCGCTTTCTGGGAGGCGATCGACGCACTCTCTCGAGACGGCGGGCGGGTCGGCACGGTGCGCTTCTCCATCCCGCCGCCAGAAGGCGCCCCCGCCGGCAACCAACCGCACGTCGTCGTCGATCTCGGCGGCGGGAACGTGATCGAGTTGTGAGGATGCTGGCGCGCCCCGATCACCTCAAGATCGTCAACGGTCTCGTGACCCGGAAGCGCTCACCCGCGACTCGGTAGAAGTACATGCCGCTCGGGAGATCCCGACCCGAGGCGTCTCGTCCGTCCCACGCGACCACGTGCACTCCGGGGCCGCGGCGCTGCTCCGGCGAGATCCGTCGAACAACCGCACCGGTCACGTCGTAGACCGTGACCGAGACGAGATCGGTCTCACGGACGCGATAGGCGATCGAAGTACCGCGGGCGAACGGGTTCGGGAACGAACGAGCCGTCGAGACCTCGAACAGCATCGAACCGAACTGTGCAAGTTGGTCGTCGAGGAACGCCTTCGCGCCCACGACCAACAGAAGTTCTCGGTCGCTCCCGGCCTGTGGCTCGAGGGAATAGCGGGAGGTCTCTCGGAGCTCGACCAACTCGAACCGTTCCGGGTCGACCAGCCATGCGCCGACACCCGGTCCGAGATCCTTCAGCACTTCGAACCGCAGCTCCGCGGCCCCGGTCGGTCGACTGGACAGGGATAGGTTCCATGTCTGGCCCTCACCTCGCGCAGCGCGGAAATCGGTCGAGGCCTCGTCCGCCGCCTCGTCCGCCGCCTCGACGTAGGCGGACCGGAGCGCTGGATCTGCGAACGTCAAAGTCTTCCGCGCTGGACTTTCCGATTCTTCAGCCCCGAGCCCGTCGCGCGTTGCTGTTACGGGGATCTCGCCCACGATCCAACTCTGTGTTCCCGCGCGATCGGCTTCGCTTCCCTCGACGGTGATTCGCATCGCCCATTTCGCCGACTCCCATTTCTCCCCGGCCTCGACGGGCGCTTGACGCGCCCGGAGAGGGAACAAGGCGTAGAGTCTGGGCGCCTCACGCAAGACGGCGGGCGGGCCCGGCGGATAGACGCCAAGTCCCGCAGGCGACCAGAAAAAGATTCCGGAGACGCGAATCGCGGGCGCGTTCCCGAGCGGGCCATCGGAGAGACTGAGCCTCAACTCTGCGTCCGTGTCGTTCCAGGCACCGTCCATCCACGGCGGATTGTTGATGACCTCGACGACCGAGACCTTCGGATAGACGCCCTGCAGGCGCTCAGAGCGTTTCGCGCCGTGATCGAGGACGACCACACCTTCGGTCAGCTCTGGTTGGAACACGCCGTCGTGATTCGAATCGATGTAGATGCGGAACACGTGCGCTGACTCGGCATCCTCCAGCGCAATGTACAGATTGGAGCTTCGACTCATCAGGCGCAGTGTCGACCGAAGGTCCGTTGCGTTCGCCGACGCATCGGTTACGGCCGCTGGCGCGCACTCGCTCTCACCCACGAAACCGTCGAGCGTCGGGGCCACCGAAGTAGGCGCCGAACGGATCCGATATCCATCCGCTCGAGCAGTCGCCTCCACCGGGCGTGACAAAGCAGACAGATGGCCGTTCTCGGGGTTGCGAACCGCAATCTGATACACGTAGTCGTGGTCATTCACGAGTCCGGACTGATCGAGGAAGTCGGTTCGTTCCGTCGACGTGATCAACTGCGAGTCGCGGTACACCAAATACTCCGGCTCGAAGCATCCCGCTTTCCCTTCCGCCTCGGGCCAGGCCAGCGGAACCTTCGAATCGAATCCTGAACCGGCCAGAGTTCCGGACTTCAGGGTGGAGAACTGGATCTCCGTACCCTCCGCCGGAAGCTGATTCGGTAGCGCTCGATCGACCACGATGAGGCGCGCGAACAGCTCGACCGTGGTGGGATCGTTGTCGAGCGATCCGTCGGCGACATCTGCGAGAAACGCGGCATACTCCCCGTCGAATCTCCACGCAAAGATCCAATCGGTCGCCGGCGAACCAGTGAACGGATCGGTCACCGGCGGAGCGTAATCAAATACGCCCGCGGTGCCGTCCGCGCTGAAGAGGAATGCGATGAGGCGCGTCTCGTCTCCACTCGTGGGGTCGCGTTCGTACAATCCGAAAGGCAGATCTCCTACTTCTCCATTGTCGAACGTCCAAACTCCAACGTTTCCGGGATCGTCGTCGAACCGGAGGATGACGTCTCGATCGCTCAGATTCGGGAGATCCGCGCCACTACGGGTGAAGCGGCCTTCGCCTCCGTCGCCGCCGCCCGCCGAAAGCAGCCAATCGAACGTCGAGTTTCTGCTGTGCCAGACCGCGTTGCCCGGTCCCCCTTGCCCGTCGGGAGGAATGGGAACGCCTCCCGATCCGGCAACCTCGTCGATCATGATGCCGCCGGTGTCGTTGTGCCGCCAGCCGCTCTCGCCGCCAGGAGGTCTCAGTTCACAGACAGCATCCGCGAGGTAGCTTCCTCCGAGCTCGATGCACTCCGATTCGCCGACCATCTCGCAGCCTCCCTCGGGGAGACAGCAGGCCGAGATCGGACCGAACTCCTGACAGCCGCCGGGGGCGCACGGGTCGGGCGGACAAGGCTGACCAGGAAAGAAATCGCCGAAACACTCCGCGGCGCTCGTGACTACGCAACCTTCACCCGACTCGCAGCGGGCCCCGGACTGTCTCTCGATCGCCGCGCGGAGAAGATTCGGCGCCTCGCTGGCGATAGCCCGCAGCTCGGTCACACTCGCGAGTCGATCCTGTCCCTGACCTACGACCACCGCAGCAACAACGACTTGAACATCGCCGGACGACATCGTGAACGGCCCCGCCGAGAGCATCGTTCGGCGGTCTGCGGGATTGCTGTCGATCCATCCCGTCCCCGCCACGGGATCGCCCGGGACCGCGTAGATCGTGGCCTCCCCGGAGGTGGGATCAATGACGTCAGATCCGTCCGCCGTGAGGCCCTGCATGTAGTAGTAGGTCTCGGAGATGTCGCTCGGATCGATTCCGTTGATGTACTTGCTGAATGCGGTCATCGGCAGATTGCGATAACCCGGCACGATCTCGCCGCTGACATAGGCTTCGTCGCCGGAGGATGGAACGATCGGCCCCTGGAGGAGCATGAGGCCGACGGCCGGGGGGCTCGCACCGTAGATCCCGTCATCGCTGGTCGCGTTGTAACAGTAGCCGAGCGCCGACACCGGGTCGCACCCGACCAGGTCGTCGCCCGAGACCCCGAGATCGGGATCGCACCAAACGCTGGCATACGTCTCTTGCAGGAAATTCGAGCTTTTGTTCTCGATTATCCACTCGATGAACACCGCGCTCTGCGCAGCGCCCAGATGATCGAGTGCGAACGTCGTTTGCCGCACTTCGACGCCGAGCGGGGCGGTTCTGGCCGCGTCGTTCGAGTGCGTGTTCGGGTCGAGGTAGTGGTAGACCGCCCACAGGGTCTGCGCGCCTAGGTGTCGAGGATTGCCGAACTCGTCGACCGGCGCGCCGTCCCCGACGGGTCGAGCGAGGGGCGAACGGGGGATACGAACGTGATGAGGCTACTGCATCGACCGATGAGCCGATACGGTCTTCTGCCCGGTCAGCTCTTCGAAGACGAGCCGGTACCCGGTGAGATCTTCGACTACCAACTCGCGGATTCCGTGCGACGCCGAGTCGACGGTCTAGACGTGGTCCGCCAGGGGATACAGCACGTCGACATCGGTCTCCCGGACCGGCCGGAGCGTGATCGACTTTCCGTTCAGCAACTGGCCTCCCGTCCTAGAGCGAGTATCGTGTTTTCCAGCTCTCGGGAAAGGTGAGCCCGTTCGCGTAGACGAAGCGAATGAGCTGCCCGTGGTGCTGGACCTCGTGCTCGAGCAGTGCGAATGCGAGGTCGAGTTGGGCATCGGTCAGAGCCGTGAAGTCGACCTCGGCCAAGCGTGAGCGCGTCGCGTCCAACGCGGCAAGCACCGACGGTTTGATCCTCGGCGAGTCTAGACTGCACGAGAATCCGACCCACGCGCCCGCCTCGATCGCCTTCGTGTAGCTCTCACGCGCCCCTACGATGCGCCAGAGCTGACCCGCCACGCGGTTGGACGGCAGGTCTCGAAGATCCAGCCCCAACGCACTCTCGTCGAGATAGGCGACGAGATCTCGCGTCAGCCCGAACGATCCATCCAACCGCGCCTGGACTCGCTGAGTCATGGCCGGCTCGTCTCAGCGCCCCGTGGGGGCGTCGCGAAGATGTCGTTCGCTTCCACGTTGGATCTCCTGCTCGAGCAATCCGTCCGTGCGGTTCGCCCGCACCATTCGCCTGAGCTACTGTCCGTGCGCTTGGAACAGCTCGATCGGATTCCCCGATGGATCTTCCACGATCACCTGTCGCCCGCCTGGACCGTCAACCGGTTCGCTACGGAACCTGGCGCCCATTGGCCGCAGCGCCTGCATGGCCGAATCGAGGTTCGCCACTTCGATCACCAATCGATTCCATCCACCCGGCGCGGGGATCGACCCATCCGGGAGCGGCTTCGCGGCCGACGTGCCAGGGCCGCTCAGCCAGAGCTGCAGATTTCCGAGTCCGACGATGACGAACGGTGGTCCCCACCGCTCCACCACTTTGAACCCGAGGGATTCGTAGAACGGCAACACCGCGTCGACGTCGTTCACCAGATACCGAACCGCCGCCATCCCATGCTCCTCTGGTTGGAAAACCTTTCGCGTCTATGACTGTGTCCGATACCAGGGCCTTCCGAACCGCCCCGGCCTTACCGATGATCGAGGGCTCACCCTCGATGCTGACCTCGACATCGCCCTCCAGGTAGCAATGAAATTCCTCCCCTGGGTGCCAATGCCGGTCCAACGCCGTATTGGGGGGGACATCCACGAGATCGATGAGGATCTCGCGGCCCGGCGTGAACTCTTCGTCGAGCGCTGTTTGCATCAACGTCTGGACATTCGCCTTCGCCGGCGCCTTCGACGCGTCCAGCGGCGCCCCGGCCACGAGGACACTGCCGAGCGCCATGACGAGAAGAAGCTCACTCGCGAGTCTCATGCGTTCCTCCTCTTGGATTGCCCAGCTAGCTGGTCCGCTATCTGTCTCGCACGCGCCTCGCGCGCTCCTTCAGCTCTGGATCGGTAACCGTCCGCTCGATCTCGGCCGCGAACGCAGCGGCGGAATCTCCATGCACGTGGTAGAGACAGTTGAGGACATCCGAGATCTCGTAGTTCCGTCCTTCGGCGGGTCGATCAGCCGCAGATGCGTAGAACGATTTCAGAAAATCAAGCGTGCGGGAATCGCCCATGGCTGCAAGCGAGCCGAATCGTGGATCGGGCGGATGCTTTGCCGCGAGAATCTGGCCGATCCCGATCGCGAAGATGTCGTGCGGACCGACCCGCGAGAAACCGTAGGCCGCTGCAACTCCCGCGGCCGCGAGACGCGCTGAGAATCCGTCCTCACCCACGGTCGAGTCCGCCAGCAGCGGTAGGCATGCGGCGGCAATCCGGTCTCTGAGGGGGTGACTTCTGCAGGTTTCGAACCGGCTCGCCGCGATCGGACCCGCCCAGCGAACGTAGTCCGCCGGACTGCATTCGCCCTGGAGGCAATTGAAGGCCTCATCATACGAGTACGGCAGGCCCTCGCGAACAATGCGCTCGAGTTCCGACACGTAGTGGTCGCTCCCCTGGACGCACTCGCCAGCGTGCATGACCGGAGCCAAGGTCAGGCTCGCGACGATGATCTGCACCGCTGTGCGAAACACGATGCCGATATCACACCCCCTCGTTGCGGGCCTGACGATCGATCCAACACATTCGTCGAGCGATCGCGCTGACCCCGCCGGACTGCTCGATCATCCGCGATCCTTCTCGGCGATCGCCTGAAGCCGCACCCTCTGCCCAACGGCCAATTGCCCCGTGCGAATCACCGTGCCGTAGACGCCTGCGTTGTTCCCGTTCGCGCCGACCACCGCCTTCAGCATCTCGGGAGCAGAGCCCGCGGAATCTGGATCGAGGTTCACCATGGAGCAGCGCACGTCGCGCATCGTCACACTAACCGCGGGTCCCGAGTCATCGTCGCCGAAGAGGAGGATCCCGCCCACCCAGCGGTCTTCTTCGAAGAGACCGGGGCGCAGGGATCGCACCACCACGTTCGGTCTGAAGCGTCGTACGTCCGCGCCTCGTCCCGCGAGTCTTCCGATCTCGCCAACGGTGTCGGGCGTGATCACGGAGACGCTCGCCTCGTCGAAGATGCCGTGCTTCAGTCCCATCATCTGCACCGGAGCGCCGTGACGGCGCCCGACGTCAGCCGCCAACTCCGCTCCGAAGATGTCCAACTCGCTGCCTTCGGGAGTGCGGACGTGTGTAGGCGGCTCCCAATCGAGACCCTCTCCACGCCGAACCGGAGTGAACAGCAGGAGCTCCGCAAGCTTGCCCGCGTAGAGCCACGGAAACCCACTCCGATCTTCGAGGCGCCGAAATGCGAGACGCCGGTCTCCCTCGAGCCCGTGCCATCCCAAGTTGGCGATCTGCATTCGCTCACCGGCCATCGACTTGACCGGGTACCGAAAGATTGATTCGATTTCGCCGATCGAGGTGGTCATACGTACGGCCTGGCGATGGACACTTCATTCATCTCGGGGGCTGCCTCTCCTACGGGTCGCGTTCTTCCGCCAGCGCTCGGAGCTTCAACACAGTAGCCCAATCTCGCGTTCAGGAGCGTCATCACGTTGGGCGACGAACGGTGTCATGAGGCAACCCGCGCGCTCGAGGCGAATGCACTCGACGCGGTGCGGATGGCAGTCACGCCGCCACGTTGCCGAGATGGGGCTACCAGAAGGCGTCGTTCTTGCGCTTCCGCACTTCCCGGAGACAGTACTCGGCGATCTTGCGAACCAGGGTCTCGGGCATGGGCTCGTCGTAGCGAATCCGAAGGGTGCCCTTGGTTGTGTCCCGCTTCTCCAGTTCTGTGCTGAATCGCTCCACCGCCGCCGCGGTGGACGCGAAGCTGAGGTGCGCCTTGTGCGCCGAGAAAGCGAAGAGGAATCGGGGCTCCACGAAGAAGGGGGTTCCCCACTTGATCGCTTCTGCCGCTTCCGGAGCGACACTCTTCAGGATCGCGTAAAGCCGGCGCAACTGTGGTTGGCCTTCGCGTGGGGCAGCCTCTATGTACTCGGCGATGGTCGTCGGACGTTTGCCTGCCATCTCTTCTCCCCCCGCGATCGACGCGCCCGTCTACTTCTTCCTGGCCGCCCGTTCCGCCATCGCTGCGGAGTTGGCCGCCACCGCAACTCGGATGAGTTTCTTGAAGGCTGTCGCGTTGAGCTTCTGCCCTTCACGGAGATCGATCGCGCGCCGCGCATTCCCTTCCAGGCTGGAATTGAACAGGTTCTTGGGATCGTCGAGGACGGCGCCGCGCGCGAAGGTGAGTTTCACGACCTGTTTGTACGACTCCCCTGTGCACACGATGCCGTCATGCGACCAGACGGGAGTCCCCGGCGAAGCAGAAGCCGGCTTCGCCCATTTCCACTCCTCCTCGATCTTGGGGTCTGCGTCATGGATGAGCTGGCGAACCAACCCGAGCGTCTCGCCCCTCCAGTCGCCCAGTTCCTGGATCCGCTTCGTGATGTTCTTCGCGGCGGCCACGCCGTCGGGAGCCTCTCTCGCTTTCATGATCCCTCCAAGTCGAACTTTTCTTGTTTCCGCCAGCAGAGCGGCCACTGCAGCCTTCACTTCCGAACGCCCGCCTTTTCACGTGTCAGCTCGTAGACTCGGGCGAGGGTCCCTGCACGGATGGCCCCGAACTCCACCACTTCCTCGCCGATGAAGCGAATGCCGAGCTTCTCTTTCACGCGGATGGCGCCCACGTTCTGCACCGGGGTCTTGAACAGGATTCGCTTCAGGTCGAAGCGCTCCATGAAGATGTGACACGCCAGTGGATTTGAACACTCCGCGACGCCGCGGCGGCGGAACTCCGGGCGCGCGATGTGCGCGTGGAAGACGCCTTCGACCCCCTCGGTTCGATGAAGCCGGGAGGCGACCGGAACCAGTAGTCGAGCACGAAGGGGACGTCCGCTTCGGATAGATCACGAACCGATACTGATCGCGGATCGACTCTCGTCTGCATGGGCAGATCCTAGCGGCCCGACGGGTGCTCGAGTCACCACCGATCTTCATCCCACGACCCGGAGGAAGCGTGAGGCGTCGTGGACGAACCACTCCGGGTACTGGAACAGCGAACCGTGCCCTGCATCCGGGTACAGGATCAGGTACGCGTCACTTGGCGGCTGGCGTCGCCGGCGCGAGCGGCGTTGAGCTACGCATCGACGACCTCCTGTTGTTCATCGGGCACTTTCGGTCAGCGGCGAACGCCGGGTCGCTCCCTTTCCGATCGGACGACACTTTTCCACGGCCCTGCCAGTCAGTGCGAGAAGCTGATCGGCCGAGACGCGAGCGCAGGCGACTCGCGCTGCGATGAGCGACGCGGGGATGAAGGTGAGTGCGACGCGCGGCGTCATGAGCTGCTTCGTCCTCCCCATCAGATGAGTGTGTGACCCAAGTCTGCGAAGGACTCGAACCCGCACGCCCCGTCTCCTGTAGACGCACGCCTGACGACCTTGTTGTCGAGCGCCAAACTACGGCGCACCGGAACTCCGGGCAAAGACGAAGACATCTTCCGGACTCCAGATGTGGCCGGGCTAGATGGCGTTGTCGAACCGGAACGCGACCCGCCGTCCCCAGGGATGATCTAGTTCCTCCTCCGAAAATCGCATCGAAGTGTACCGACCCACGACCCGTCTCCAGAACGCGATGCCACGCGGGTGAGTCGGATACGTCACGACTTCCCACGCCGCCCGGTGCCGATCGAACCCCTCGATTGCCGCGCGCTCTGCTGTCGGGCCGCCTCGGTAGGCATGCAAGACAAAGAACTCGTGCACCACGAAGTCAGCGGGAATCCCCTCTGGGAGTCTCGATCGCCCGGCGATCAGGTTGAATCCCGCAGGGGCGCCGTCCACCAGGATCAGGTAGGGAAAGAGCGACGCCGGATCGCTCCACCAAGGGCCCAGAGAGCTTGCGTGCTCCACCAGCGTCGCGGTCTTGTCATCGTCGCTGAAGATGCCGTGCCTATTGGGAACGGCCCCGTCGAACTCCGACACGTCGTGCTGATAGAGCGGCCAGAGATTCTGGATCGTCCGCGCGTCATCATCCGCGGACAGTCTGAGTTCGACATTCACCTTCGGGACACTCCGTTCACCTGGACCTCGTGCACCTGACGCCTCGTTTGGCAAAACGAGCTACTTCCGCAAAAGCCTCTTTATCGTCTTGCCCTTTGCGAGTTCATCGATCAGCTTGTCTAGAGAGCGCATCTGTCGCATCAGCGGGTCTTCGACTTCTTCTACGCGAACACCGCACACCACGCCCTTGATGAGCGAACTATTCGGATGAATGACTGGGGCTCGAGCAAAGAAAGTCTCGAGCTTGCTTTGCTGATCGATCTGTCGCCGTAATCCCGTTTGGTCATAGCCCGTCAACCAGCAAATGATCTGATCGACTTCTTCTTTCGTTCGATTCTCACGTTCCGCCTTCTGGACATACATCGGATAAACCCTTGCAAATGCCATCGCGACAATTGGGTGCTAGGGCATCGCCATTCCTCCGGTGGATAGGGGCCCGATGCGCGTGCTGTCAAGAGATCGGCTTCAGGAACATGCGACCGTACGCGATGAACGCTATGATGAGGCCCAGGACGCCGCTCATGATGATGGGCGGAATCTCGCGGTATTTGAGGTGCACTCCGATGAACACAAGGCTCCCGAGCGCCAGGATGGTGGCGGCCACCACCGTGAGCTTCGGCTGCCCGCGGAAGGCAGAGGGGCCGATCAGCCCGACCACGGAGACGAGTTCGACGATGCCGAGGGCCATCCAGGCTCCCCGCGGGAGCGCTCCGAAGGATTGGACCCCCTCGCTGACCTTGTCGAACATGAAGACCTTCATGACGCCCGACGCTCCGTACAGGAGCGCGGCGAGGATCTGCAGGACCCACAACAGGATGTTCATCGCCTGGCTCCTCCCGGTTTCCGCGACGAAGTGCTTCCGATAGGCAGAGCAGGCATGGGACTGCTTACAGGCGGTAGATCTGGGGACAGCGGGACTTCGAGGCCTACCGTCGCGCCGTTAGGTTGCGGGCGCCGCGGGCGACCGTCAGCTTCATCGGCTTGTCAGGCGACCGCCGCGCGTTGTTTTCTTCGGGGTCGCGTCGGTTTCCGCGACCGCCGCTTGGTCGACCGCCTCCTGAAGGCGGCGCACTTCGTCGAGAATCCCTATGAAGCGGAAGCCGAACGGGGTGAGTCGATACTCCACCTCGACGGGCGGTTTCTCGCCGAACACGGTGCGCTCCACGATGCCGAACCGGGTCATCTTGCGGAGCCGCTCGTTCATCACCTTCGTAGATAGTCCTGGGCAACCTCGAAGGACCGCGCTGGGACGGCGGCGGTCGTCGGCGCACAACAGTTGAAGGATGCGGACCGACCATTTGCACCCGACGATACTCTCGACCATCGCGGCGACGGGAGTAGGGGTCGCGGCCACCGCCTCGGGTTGCCTACGGACTGAGGGGTCGTTCTGAACCATCTCGTACCTACCTTACCGAAAAGTGCCTTCCTTACACGCGCCGACATCATGCGTACGGTTGGTTCCGACGGCGCGCGGACCAGCGCCCCGAATCGGACTATACGAAAGGAGCCGGCCCATGAAGGAAACGACCACCATCCCCGGATACAACTACGGCACGGGCGCCGTTGCGCGCTCCCCCGTGACGCTCACCGACTTCGAGATGATGAAGAAGAGCGCCCTGTTCGGGGACGACGACATCAAGTATCTCCGCCTCTCCCACGATGTCGTGAAGGGCCAAGTGGAGGCCATCCTCGATGTCTGGTATGGGTTCGTCGGTTCGACCCCGCATCTGCTCGCGTCGTTCACCGGCAAGAGCGACGGCAAGCCGCTGGGTGACTACCTCGGCGCAGTCCGCAAGCGCTTCGGCCAGTGGATCCTCGACACGGCCCGAGCCGAGTACGACCAGCAGTGGCTCGACTACCAGCACGAGATCGGCCTCCGCCACCACCGCGCGAAAAAGAACCACACCGACGGCGCGGCCTCCACCGGCATTGTGCCCTTCCGCGATCTGTTCTTGCTGATATTCCCTGTGACGTTCACGCTCGAGCCATTCCTCGCGAAGCAGGGACACTCCGCCGAGGATATCGAGCTGATGCACGCCGCGTGGGTCAAGTCCTGTCTCCTGCAGGTGACGTTGTGGAGCCACCCGTATGTGAAGGACGGGGATTTCTGATGGAGCCGAGACTCGCCCCCGAGTGGCAAACGACGACGTGGCTCAATGCGCCGGAGCCGCTGCGCCTCGAGAGTCTTCGGGGGCGGGTGGTGCTCCTGCACGCGTTCCAGATGCTCTGCCCCGGTTGCGTGGCGCACGCCCTACCACAGGCACAGCGCGTCGCGGAACTCTTCAAGTCCGCACCTCTGACGGTCATCGGCCTGCACACGGTCTTCGAGCACCACGCGGCGATGGGGATCGAGTCACTTCGTGCGTTCGTGCACGAATACCGCGTGCGGTTCCCAGTCGGCATCGACGCTCCCGGTCCGGATGGCGACCCGATGCCCCGCACCATGCGCGCGTATGCAATGCGCGGCACCCCGACCACGCTCCTGTTTGACAAGAAAGGTCGCCTGTGCCGACAGGTGTTCGGTATCCACGACGACCTGCTCCTAGGGGCAGAAATCGGCGCACTGCTGCTCGACGCCGACCCGCGTGCCGTAGGCGCGTCGACTGGACCGAATGGTTAGACCGCGCTCTCGACGCTGGCCAGACATTTGACCAGTTGTAGGACAGGCAACTTCGGACCCCAGAGGGCGGGATGGACCTCCAGCGGTGTGTAGCCCAACCTTGCATAGAACCCCCGCGTCTCCGCGTACTCGGGGCTTGGGTGAGAGGAAGCGAGTGTTTTGACCTGTAGGACCTGCGCGCCCTGGCATTGCAGCCAACTCTCGACGTGCTCGTGGAGTCTGCGCCCGATGCCGCTCCCTCGATGCGCTGCTTCCACGACGATGCAATGAACTTCCCAGCTGTGATGGAAGTGCTGGCGAACTGTGACGAACGCAACGGGCTTGCCTTCGACCCTGGCGAGAAAGGTCGGAAAACGCTCTGAATCTCGGACGTACTCGAGAAGCGACTCTTCGATGCCGAACCACCGGGGAAGGGATCGAAGAATTCGCTCGCAGTCCGACGATGCGCCTGACACTAGGCCGAGGAGATTCATTCGGTCTAACTCTCGTGATCAGCCGCGACGGTCGCGCGTTCACCGGAGCAGAGTCAGCAGGAACCGAGTCGGCTCGGTCGCGGTCTGGTCGTGCTTTGCGTCGAACGGGATCAACAGCCAGTCCTTGGCCGCCAGCAGGTTGGCTCCGCCGACGGACTCCACTTCGAACATCGATCCGGCCACCGGGATTCTCCTGTTTCTGGAAGTGCCATTTACCGCCTCGTGCGCCGGTGCCTGCATCGTACATCCCGCGGCCAATTGGCCGCCAAGTTCCTGCAACTGCTCGTCGAGTCTAGCCGTCCGCGACAAAGATGTACAAATAGAGGATGCCGCAGATCCTAGCATACAGCTGCGGCGAACTTTTTGTGGTCTGGCGGATCATTGCGACTCTCCGTGGCTGCCAACCTACGCGCCGGTTCAACGCTGGGCCGCGCAGCGAACCGTCCACGGCCACCGGTTGCTCGGCGGCCGTCGCCCGTGTCAACTCACCTATAATAATCGCGAAAGCCACCGCATGACATTGAGGGCAAGTTGCCGGTTGTCGTAGCGCGTCGCGTTCATCCCGACAAGTCCTCCTCCGCTGCCCCGCTGGGCGCGGAACATCCCCGCTTCGCCCAAGATCACGATTCGTCCCTCTCCCGCCTCCAACGCGACCCCTCGAGCCCCTCCTCGAACCGAGATCGGGGTTCCATACCCCATGCTCACCCGGACGTTGCCATCAGACCTATCCATTTTCGGACTGGTCGGCGGATACTCGACTGCCGTCGGAGACAGCGAAAGGAGTCGCACGGCGGCTGGGGGTCCAAGCACTGATTGCCCGGTAAACTTCAGCAAACGTTGAATCGCTTCTGCGGCGTTCCGCCCCCAAATGATCGGATGGTCTCCGAGAAGATCGTTCGTATCGGAGAACACGAGGTGGCTCGCACCGCGAATCGCGTCGTGGTGCTCGGGATCTTCGACTAACCCCCCTCCCAGTTGACCCGAAATCGCTCGGCCAGCGATGCTGCCGCTGGCCCGTATGGCCAGTGATCCGTGATCAGAAGCCGTGACCCTCCCCCTTCGATCCAACGCTCGATGACATCGATTTCCGCGTCCACGAACGCCGAGTTGTCGTTCGAATCATTCGACCCACGGGGAAGGACCACCACGAGCACGTGGACGCCATCCAGCGAGCGCGTCGTCAGCGGACCCGTTGCGACTCGGACCGTGTAGCCATCATTGCTGATCAAGTCAGCAAACGGCTTGTCTCCGCCCGAAGTGGTGTGCGCATTCAGATGACCTTCGTCGTACAGAACCACCGGCCCATCCGATGAGTATGGCGGGAGCAGCTATCGCAGCGTCGAAGGAACGGTCGTATTCCTGATGTCGGCTGAACCAGAGAAATGCCGACGCAGCGAAGCCGACTACGCCAATGACGACTGCGATCAATCCCTTTCGACTCAATCGCGCCATCTGGTCTCCTGGGTCGCCTGACGTTTGAGCTAAGCGGGCTGCGGGTTAGAGCTGATTGCCCGCTTGCGACGACATCTCCACGCCGAGAAGGAGGATTGAAATCGGGTGCATGAAATGTTCCAGATCGGGCTTGGCTACAACGGCATTCTAGCAACGACCGCGGTTTCCCAGATCGACCATTGCGGAAGATGGATCGGGCGTCAAATGACCAGGCTACTCACCCTCGCAGGGGAGATAGAGCGGGGCGATTCTTCCGGTACGAGTCCTTCAATGCAATTTTGCCGTCTCGAAAGACGAACAGATCGCAGCCCTGCACCTGCACGCGCGAGCCGCAGACATCCGATCCTGCTGAAGACTCGAATACGCAATCGTCCGTCATGAGCGACATGATGGTGTTGGCATCATGGCGATCACACGATTCCACCGCCACCCAGCTGGCGGGCGGCGGTCAGTTCCACGAAATGAACAGCGCTCGTGGCGCCGGCGCAGAGCGTGGCGAAGGCGAGGGCCGTGAGCCCGTAGACCTTGCGGTCGGGCGCCGCGCGGTCGTGGACCGCCGCCATGAGCGTCACGACGGGCAGGGCCGAGAGTACGGTCAGGATCTCCATGACCGCCAAGACGGGATCGGTGATCGGTTCGCGTAGGCCATGGCGCGCGAACCCGATTGCGAGCGTGAAGGCGTAGGCCACACCTATCCCGACGACCGCGGTGGACGACCAGAGTCCGAGTCGATTGCCTGTCATGGGCTCACCGAGAATAGGTCCGCCGAACGCTCGACATGAGCGGCGGGCGCAGGCAGGCGAAGGCTGCCGAACGACGTTCGTTCGCTGGAGGGTTCGGCCTCAGCGCAACCACTCTCAGCCGAGCACCGAGGGATTCATTCGCCAAAGCGCGAACGTGAGCGCCAAGGCGAAGCTCACCCACGCGAGATAAGGCAACAGCAGAAGTGCGGCGCCCCGTTGCAAACGCCAGAACGTAAAGATGTTCGCGGCAATGAGCAGCCAGAGCACGCAGATCTCGGCCAGCGACAGCGCACCCAGACGCAACCCAAAAAACAGCCAGGTCCACACCGCGTTGGCGACGAGCTGAATGACGAAAAGCGACAAGGCAACCGAAGCACCGCGGAAGCCATGTTTGCGCCAAACAAGCCATGCCGCCACCGCCATGAGAACGTAGAGCAGCGACCACACCGGACCAAACAGCCATGCAGGCGGAGCCCATGCAGGCCGTGAGAGTTGCCCGTAGAAGTCGCTGGCGCGCACAGAAGCAATGGCTCCGACACTGCCGGCGGCAAAGCTGGCAGCTAACCAGCCGATCAGCCCGACGAGCTGCGCCTTGAACGATCGATGTGTCATCGACACTCCTCTCTGCGGTCTGACGATCAGGTTCAGCGACCCGCGCGTCGGGTCCGCTGCAACTGTTGGCTAGGCCGATAAATACTTCTGACCCCTTCGATTGGGTCAGCCGCAGCGGATCGTTGGGCCGCCCGCCTCCGAAACTATGTGACGAGGTCAAGCTGGGCGCTCGTGCGGTGATCAACCAAGCGTCCGGTCGGATCTCTATTTCGGCCCCTCTCGAAACCCCGTGCTGATTGGGTTTGCGGGCTCTCGGCGGAGTTGAGCTTGGACTGGCAAAGCAAGCGCTCCTGACTTCCCATGACGCCTTCTTCGAACAAGAGGAGGGCGTCGATGGGTCATCAGGAGCTGGAGCAGACTCTCAAAGAGGTCTGGGCACTGCAAGGATTCGTGGTGGAGTCGGTCGAGCTGGAGGCGGCGAGTGAGCGCGGACCGAACCGCCGCGCGGCGAAGCTGGTCCGATTGCGGGACGTCCGCGGCGTGCACCATTGCCCCGAGTGTGGGCGGACCCATCGTGAGGTCCTGTTCGAGGAGAGCGAGGAGCGGCGTTGGCGCGATCGTTCGCTCGGCGACTTCGAGACGTTCGTGGTGATCGCTCCCTTTCGGATCGCGTGTTGCGGCGGGACTCGGGTCGAGCAGATGCCGTGGGAAGTGACCGGCCATCGCATGACGCGTCGGTTCTTCGAGTTGCTGGCCGGGCTCTGTCGGCGACTGCCGGTCTCGGAGGTGGCAAAGATGGCGGGTCTTTCGTGGGACACGGTCTGCCGGGTCGACAAGAGATCGATCGATCTGGCGCTGGGAGGCAAACGTCCGTCGCTCGAGGGCCTGCGTTGGATCGGGGTCGACGAAGTGTCGCGGACCGGAGGGCATGTCTACTTCACGGTGGTGACCGATTTGAAGTCGGGCTCGGTCGTCTGGCTGGGTGAGGGGAAGAAGGCGGAGACCCTCTCGAGCTTCTTCCGCGAGTTGGGTCCGGAGAGATGTCGTCGGATCGAAGGAGTGATCAGCGATCTTGGGCCGGCCTACGTCGGGGTGATCAAGGAAGCGGTTCCTCACGCGATCCACTTGCTCGATCGCTTCCATGTGATCAAGTGGATGAACGAGGCGGTCGATGCGATCCGTCGCGAGGTCTTCGGCGGCGCCCCCCGGGACGAACTCGGTCGAACCTTGAAGGTGAAGAAGTGGATGCTGCTTCGCGCTCACGAGGCGCTCGATCTCGGGCAGAAGCGCCTGCTCGGTCGCCTGCTGGCGCGCAACCGCGTTCTGCAGCGAGCCTACCTTCTGAAAGAAGCGCTGCGCGGCATCTTCCAGTACGGGTGGATCTACTTGGGCGCGTTGCGCAACGCGTTGGAGAACTGGTGTCGGATGGCGATCCGGAGTCGGATGAAGTCGCTCGCGCAGGTGGGGTATCGGCTGCGGGAACATATGGACAAGTTGATCGGTGGGTTCGAGCACGGGATCAAGATGGGACTGGTCGAAGCGATCAACGGCAAGATCGCGCAACTCCGTCGGCAAGCGCATGGCTACCGGGACCCCGCGTACTTCATGCTGAAGATCTACGAAGTCTGCTACCTGAAGAACGACCCATGGGCTCAGGTCGTGCTGTGAGCCTGCTCACACGGGAAATCGAGAGGAGCCTGGTTTCTCATGGCCTGGCGAAACCGCAAGCTCGAGGTCCAGCGAGAGATATATCGCTCGCGGCGAGAAGACGGAGCGCTCTCTTGTCGAGCCCCGAGCGGCACAAATATGCAGAGGAATGAGTACGATGCCCCGGAAGCCGACGACCGACGCCCTCGAGATCCTCGATCGACGCATCTTCGAACTCCGCACGGAGCACCGACTGACACAGACGCAACTGGCAAAGCTCGTTGGAACGAGTCGCAGCGTGATCAGTCGGCTCGAGGACGACGACTACGCGGGACACTCGCTCTCGTTGCTCAGACGGATCGCGGCGGTCTTTCGTCTGCGGGTACAGGTCCGCTTTGTTTCCCTGCCGAAGACACGCGCGCAACGCGCTCCCTCCTGATCGCCAGTTTCAGGAAGCCGCGTCACGTCAAGCTCGTGCCGACCACGAGAAGTCCCCGCCTGAGTTTTCGAGCATACTCGAATAATTATTCGAGTATGTCTTCCAAGAAGTGTTTGTGGAGAGACCGAGTGCGTGATCGCTGAGCGCGCGGGTGTCCGAGCGATCGCGTGGCGGGATTTTCTCTCGGGTGGACCGCCGGGCACTGGTTGACGGCTTGGGTGGCTGCGTCAGGCGGGGGAAAGTTCGGGACCGACCCCGCGGAGCTGCGCAAGGGGAGGTGAGGTAGCAAAGGAGGCCGGTCCCGGAAACGGAAGAGAGCCCCGAGGGCGGGTGTGGTGGGGATCCTCAGCCCGTTGCCAAGCTCGCAAGGTCCGGTCCACCGCGGGCGTGACGAGATCCGCCACACCCACCCTCGAAACTCTCTTCTCTAGCGGTCGAAAACTGTCAGGTCGAAAACTGTCAGTTGGACATGCTGATCGTGCCGTCGCGCGGCGTGTCGTTCTTCTGGGTGTCGCTCTTCTCGATAGAGCGCTCGATCAGGCTCACCTCGACACGACGGCGATCGGACTCATCGCCGGCCGAGCCATCAGATCCGGATTCCCCGAAGCTCACCGAAGCGAAACGGTGGAGCGATCCGGGGACTCGCTCGGCCAGCGAGCGCATGACGGCTTCCGCGCGACGACGACCGAGTTCGTAGTTGTAGCGAGTCGATCCGACGCTGTCGGTGTAGCCGAACAGGTCGACCGCATACTCGGGATGCGCTTGGAGTCGAGCCGCGATCTCGTCGACCGCGTACGCCTCTTCCGCCGTCATCTCGTCGCCATTGAAATCGAACGGCACGGTGTAGCGGGCCACCTCGCGGTAGCCGTGCTTGCCGAGAGCCAGGTCGCGCGCCTCGCCGGCCAGACCATTGGCGGCCTCACCACGGGCGAGCGCCTGATCGACGGAGTTGCGCATCTCTGCCATGGCGCCACGCATCTCGTCTTGTCCGGCCTGCATCTCGCTGCGGAGCGAGGCCATCTCGCGATTGACGTGACCCTTGGTGGCGCAGCCGGTCGAGCCAACCGCCAGACCCACCACGACCGACGCCAGGGCGAGGTTCTTCACCAGCCCCCGCGCGTTCGGGTTCATCGAGCGAGTGTTTCGAATGGTCGTCATCAACGCTCCTCCTGTGCTGCTCCCGGGATGGGACAGGGAAGCGGCGTGCCGGATGGCCGGATTCGTCAGGAGAATTCGTAACATATTGCGGTACTGGGCGTTGGTGTGGTTGTTCAGGAGGGGCAGGGTCGTCCGGCCGACGCCGGAGGGAGGCGAATCAGGGGAATAGGTAACGGTGTGACCGAATTCCCTGGGGCATCGGACCCCGGTCGGCCGGAGTCAGTAGGTGCGGATGACGAAAAGAGACGCGGCCTCGACGGTGAGCGCGACGCGGTCGGCGAGCGGGGCCTCGACCCAGATCGTGTCGGGGGTGGCCCCGGGTCGGCCGGGCGAAATGAGAACGGCCGCGATCTCGTCCTCGAGCGCGGCGGCGCGCCTCGCCTTCTCCGGTCCCAGGACGAAGAGCGCGGTGCTCCAGGCATCCGCGGTCATCGCGCTCGGAGTGACCACGGTGACGGAGATGAGCCCCTCGACCGGCCAGCCCGTGCGCGGATCGAGGATGTGACCGAGCTGGCGACCGTCGTGCGCGATGAATTGCTCGTACTGACCTGACGTGGAGACGGCGTCGAGACTGCGCAACTCGAGCCGCGCGCAGTAGGGCATGCGATCGCGCGGATCCCTGATGCCGATCCACCACGCGGTGCGACCCGTCGGGACGCCGACCGCTTTCATGTTGCCGGTGATGTCGACAAGGAAGCCGGGCCGCTCCCCGAAGTCGTCCGGCGGACGGGAGGCGCGCTGGTGGGCCAGCATCGCGGCGGCGGCATCGACGGCGTATCCCTTGGCGATTCCGCCGAAGTCGATCCGCACCGGTTGTTCGGGAGTGGGCGGTTCGAACCGAATCGTACGCGCCTTTCGATCCCAGACGATGCGTTCCGAGCCGACGCGACTCAGCGCGTTCTTGATGGCGTCGTCCGAAGGGATGGCCGGCTTGCCGGCGAGGAAGCCCCAGAGACGCACCAACGGTTCGACGGTGACATCGAACGCGCCGTCGCTCGCGCGATGGATCCGCAGCGCCTCTTCCAGGACGACGGCGAAGTCCGCGCCGACCTGCACGGGCCGCTCGTTGGCCGAGCGGTTCACGTGCGCGATCTCGCTCGTCTCGGTCCAGTTGCTGAGGAGCGAGTCGACCAGGCGGAACTGGGCGAAGCCGATCTCGGCGAGAGGGAGGGCGGCGATCGAGTCGGCGGCGGAGAGATGGATGGAGGCGGAGGCGCCCATGGTGGGGGTGCGGTATTCGATGGTGCGGGCTTGGGTGGAGAAGGGGGCGAGGAGGACAACGGCGCCTAGAAGGGCGGCTGCGGTTACGGAGGCAGCGCGCCGGGAACGGCGCGCTACTTCATCCACACTCCACCTTCTCCCCGGAAGAACGCGGTGAGGGCGCGGGTCATGTACTCGGGGTCGAGGGAACCGGCCATCTCGCGGATGGAATGCATCGAGAGCATGGGGTTGCCGACATCCACGGTCTTGATGCCCAGGCGGGTGGAGACGAGAGGGCCGATGGTGCTGCCGCAAGGGATGTCCGCGCGCATGGCGAAGCGCTGCACCGGAACTTCGGCCGCGCGACAGATGAGCTGGAAGTGCGCGGAGGTCTCGGCGTCGGTGGCGTAGCGAGCATTCGCGTTCACTTTGATGACCGGGCCGTCGTTGATGCGCGGCGCGTGGCGCGGTTCGTGGCGGTCGGAGTAATTGGGATGGATCGCGTGCGCCATGTCGGCCGAGATGAAGAACGACCGCGCGCGGGCGCGAGCGATCGATTCACCGGTGCGGTTGTCGCCGCGCTCCGCGGCGGCCGACGTTGCTGGGACCAGCCGCGCGATGAGTTCTTCCAGGAATGGACCGGAGGCCCCCTGGAGCGTCGCCGATCCGATCTCCTCGTTGTCGTACAGGACAATCGCGCGGGTCGCGTCGAGCGGCGTGTCGGCCGAGCGGAGGAGCGCGCCGAGCGCGGCGTGGCAGCTCGCCAGGTTGTCCAGGCGCGGGGCGTGGATGAACTCGTCGTTCAATCCGGAGAGCGTGGAGGGCGCGAGGTCGAAGAACATCAGCTCATGCGCCGCGATCTCGTCCGGTCGGACGCCGAGTTCGTTCGCGACGAAGGTCAGGAGCGGCGATCCCGCGAAGGGAGGGACGCCCGTCGCGCTCCCGGTCGCGCCGCCGGGAGGGCACGGCTCGCTGGCGGTCGCCGCCGACGGGGCGACGGCCAGGCTCAGGACCGGCGAGAGGTGCAGCTCCTTGTTCAAGATCAACCCGCGTTCGTTGACTTCACGGTCGAGATGGATCGCGAGTTGGGGGATACGCGCGAGGGGGCGCGCGCTGCGGTAGAGGCGGGTTTCGGCCCCCCGCGCGGTGTGCACGACGATACGACCCGCCAAGCCGAGATCTCGATCGAGCCAACTGTTCAAGAGCACACCGCCATACACCTCGATCGACGCCTGCGCGTAGCCGCATCGCTCGACGTCGGCGATCGGCTTCAGGCGCAGGTTGGGACTGTCGGTATGCGCCCCGATCATCGCGAAACCACTCTCGCTCGCGGGCGCGCTTCCGACGATGAACGCAGCCAGCGACGAGTCATTGCGCACGACGTAGCGCCTGTCTCCCGACGAGAGCACCCAGGGCTCGCTCTCGCGCAGCGGCGAGAAACCGGCGCGCTCCAGCCGCTCGATCGCCGTGCGCACGGCGTGGAACGGCGTCGGCGACGCGTCGATGAAGGCGAGGAGATCGCGCGTGGTCTCGAGGGAATCGGGCATGGCTTCGATCTCCGCTGTTACTGGTGCTGGGGCACGGACACGAGCGTTGCCGTGACGCGCTCGAACTCATCGAGGAGACGATCCAGGTCACGCACGACCGCTTCGATCGGCTCCGGCCGACTGAGATCGACGCCGGCGCGGCGCAGTTGCTCGATCGGGTGAGCCGAGCCGCCCGACTGGAGCAACTCGAGGTGGCGCGCCACGGAGGCTTGTCGCTCCTGCGGATCGCCCGAGCTGATCTTGGCAAAGATCTGGGCCGACGCGGCGTGGGACGTCGCGTACTGGTAGACATAGAAGGGCACATCGTAGAAGTGCGAGATGCGCGTCCAGGTGAGGCCGGAGAGGGGGTCGAGCTGCACGGCGTCGCCATAGTAGTCGGCCAAGGTGCGCAGATAGATCTCGGAGAGGAGATCAGCCGTGATCGGCGCGCCCGACTCGACCAACTGGTGGGCCTGACGCTCGAAATCGGCGAAGAGGGTCTGGGTGTAGAAGGTGTTCGTGATGGCGTCGATCTGCCGCTGCAACAGCGCCGCGCGGTCGCGCGGTTCGGACGTCTTGGCCAGGAGCGTCTGGAGGAAGAGCGCCTCGTTCAGCGTCGAAGCAACCTCGGCCACGAAGATCGTGTAGGAAGCCGTGGCCCACGGCTGGGCGCCGTAGGCGAGCACGGTGTGCATGGAGTGGCCCATCTCGTGCGCCAGCGTGAAGGCGTCGCCCATCGCGTTGGTGTAGTTGAGCAGCGCGAACGGCCCGACCCCATAGACGCCGGCCGAATAGGCGCCGGAGCGCTTACCGTCGTTCTCGTAGACATCGAGACAGCCACCCGCCAAGAGGGTCCGCATTTCGTCCTGGTAGCGGGATCCGAGCGGCGCCACCGACGCGATGACATCGGCGCACGCTTCGTCGAACGGGAACCGCTTGGTGGTTTCGGCGACCGGGATGGAGGTGTCGTAGAGGTGGTACTCGGACAGCCCGAGCAGCTTGCGGCGCAGCGTGTGATACCGCCGGAGCGGCCCGACTCCGGCGCGCACCGTCTTGATCAAGTTGTCGACCACCCCGACGGGGACGTGGTTGGGATCGAGCGCCGCTTCGAAGGTCGAGCCGTATCCGCGCGCGCGTGCTCGGAACCAGCCGCGCTGCAGAATCGAGTTGTAGATCGCGGCGAAGGTGTTGCGGTGTCCGGCGAAGACGCCGTGGAACGCCTCGGAGGCGCGAGCGCGATCACTCTGGTCGCGGCGGGTCTGCATGACCGAGGCGTACGCGCCGTAGGAGAGCAAGCGCGTCGATCCGTCGTTCAGTGTGATCGTGGGGAAGCGGACGTCGGTGGTGGCCAGTTCGCGGTAGATCGCCGCGGGCGTCTCGTTGAATCGGCTGCCGAGCGAGAGCAATCGCTCCTGTTCTTCGGGCAGGACGTGCGCCTGTTGCCGATACGCTTCGGAAATCGGGAAGCGCCGAGGCCGTAGCTCTGGGGTCGTCTCGATCCAGTGCTCCATCTCGCTCCAAGGGATCGCGAGCAACTCCGGAATGAACCAGGAGACCGCCGTCTGGAAACGCGAGCCGGCGCCCTGCGACTGCTGCAGCCGCGCGCCGATCACGTTGTCGCGTGAATCGGTGTCGCGAGTGAGCTGCGCGTAGCGGTGGAGCTTGAGCATCGTGACCATGAGATCGTCGATCAACGCATACGCGACGACGAGCGCGGCCGGTCCCTGCGAGAGCGATCCCTGGAGGGCGGCCAATCGGTCGATGCCGCTCTCGAGTCGCGCGAGGTCGGATTCCCAGGCGGTCCAGTCGGGGTAGATCCGACGGAGATCGAACTTGAAGCGCTCCGGGATGGCGGCGCGCTCGCGGGTGGTCGGCTCCATCGATGCGTTCTCCTCGATCTCGGGTCGAACAACGAATGGGAATCAGCCTATCGGATCACGTTCGTAGATCCCAGAGACGAGGTCGCGGTAGAGCTCGGCGATGACCGATCGGCGGAGTTTGAAGGTCGGCGTCAGCTCGGCGCCGACGGAGAACGCGGCGGGCAGGAGGCGGGCCGTGCGAGGGCGCTCGTGCGCGAGGAATCCGGAATGCCCGGAGAAGATGCGCGTGAGCTCCTCCTCGATGAGGCGCGCGGCCGCTCGATCGGCGGCGAGCGCGGCGTGCGAGTCGGCCGCGATCCCGCGCGCGGCGAACTCCTCCAGCGAGCCGACCACGAGCGCGGCCACGAAGCGCTGGTCCTGTCCCACCAAGATGCACTGATCGATGAGCGGCGAGGCCGAGAGGACGGCCTCGATCGGGGACGGCTCGACGCTCTCGCCGTTGCGCAGCACGATCGTGTCCTTCAGGCGCCCGACGATGCGCAGTGAACCGTCCCCGGTGACCAAACCAAGGTCGCCGGTGCGGAGCCAGCCGTCGCGCAAGACGGCGCGCGTCGCCTCTGGATCGTTGCGATAGCCGCGCATGACCTGCGGTCCTTTGACGACGATCTCGCCAACCCTGGAGCGGCCGCCGCGAGGATGCTCGGGATCGGGATAGAGCACCGAATCGCCGCCCGGCTCCACGATGCGCAGTTCGGTTCCGGGGAAGATCGGTCCCACCGTGCCGATGACGAGTTGATCGAAGGTGCGCACCGCGAGCACGGGCGAGGTTTCGGTCAGTCCATATCCTTCCAGCACGGGGATTCCGACCGTGTTGAAGAAGACGTCGACATGGCGCGGCAGCGCGCCGCCGCCCGACACGGTCCCCCGGAACCGGCCGCCGAGAATCGCCCGCACCTTGCGCAGGATGAGGCGATCGAGAATCCACCACGGAAGGGCGAGGAGTGCGAGGCGCACGGCGTGGCCCGTTCCCAGCAGCGCTGGGTGGACGCGGCCGCGTGCTTCGAGATCGAGATGGCGACCTCGCAGGAACTCCCGCGAGCTGTACGCGCGTCGAGCGACGCCGTAGGCGAGCGCGAAGAGCCGGCGTCGCAGCCCCGGCGCCGAGGCCAGTTTCTTCTGGATCCGCGCATGGATCGACTCCCAGAGGCGAGGCGCCGAAGCCAGGAACGTGGGCCGGACGACGGTGAGATCGTCGGAGACGGTGCGCACGCTGGAGGCATAGGTGCAGGCGCCGTGGCTGATCGAGACGAGCAGGAAGATCCTCTCGTAGGCGTGCCAGACCGGAAGGATCGAGAGCAGCCGGTCGTCGGGTCCGATCTCCACCGGAAGCGACCTGAGCTGCGAAGTGAGGTTGGCGTGCGTCAGCTCGACTCCCTTGGGACGACCGGTGGTGCCCGAGGTGTAGATGAGCGTGGCGAGATCCGAGGGCTGGACGCGGGCGGCGCGCGCCTCGGCGCGGCGATCGCCGTTCGCGCGGAGTGCGCGTCCTCGTCCGAGGAGCGAGGCGAGATCGAGTCGCGGCGGCGGCGCGGACTCCATCACGATCACTTGCCGCAGCCGCGGCAACGCGGCCGCCAATCGTTCGAGGCGTTGCGCGAGCGCGGTGGTCTGCGCGAAACAGAGCTCGACCTCAGCGTGGGTGAGGATCGCGATCAGGCTATCGTCGGGCGTCTCGACCGCGCGAGGGACGTCGAGTCCACCGGCGAAGGCGATCCCGAAACTAGCCACGAGCCACTCGTACGCGCTCTCGGAGAGCAGTCCGACCGTCTGCTGCGGCTCGAGTCCCAGGTCGATGAGCGCGGTCGCGAGCGCGAGCGCATCTTCGTGGAGCGCGTGGAAGCTGCGGGGATCCCACTGTTCACGGCTGCGTCGGATGGCGTAGGCGGGTCGGTCGCCGAAACGGGCGGCCGCTCGCCGGAGCATCTCGACGAGGGTCGGCGCCGTGCGCGGCGTACCGGAGGGCAATTCAGAAGACATCCGTTTCGGAGGATATCCTAGACTCCCGCGCCATGGCTCTCGGCGTGAACCCCGGCATCCTCTACATCGTGCTGGCGAACGTGGTCGGCGCGACCTCGTATCTCGGCATGAAGAAGGCCATGGAGGGGATGCCCCCGGCGCTCACCTTGCTCCTGCGGGTGATCGTCTGCCTCACCGTGCTGGCGCCATTTCTCTGGCGCGAGAAACAGCGGGGCGAACTCGGGAAGAGCTTCGACCGGGCCGATCTTCGCGCGATCGCGGTCATGTCGCTGATCGGGCTGGGGGCCGCGATCTACCTGAGCATGTGGGGAATCCACTTCTCCTCGGCGACCAACGGCGCGCTCTTCATCGGGGTGGAGCCGGTCTTCATCTTGCTGCTCTCGGTCGCTTTCCTGCGCGAGAAGTTGAGCGCCTGGACCCTCGGCGCGTTCGGCGCCGCGCTCTGCGGCGCGACGGTGATCGCGTCTAACGGCATCCCCTTCGTCACGGCGGTCTACTCCGAGCATCTGTGGGGCGACTTGCTCCTGATCGCGGCGGGACTCTGCTTCGCGGCCTACTCAGTCGTGGGTAAGCGCGTGCTGACGCGACACTCGTCATTGCAGGTCACGGCGCTCGTCAACGGCTTCGCGGGGATCGGATTCCTCATCCTGACGCCGTTCGAACTGCGTAACTTTCCGCTCCGGGCCGAGACGTTCTGGCCCGCGATGCTCTGGGTCCTCTACTTGGGCGTCTTCGTTTCGTTGCTGAGCTACTACTGGTGGAATCGGGCGATGAAGCACCTGGACGCCACGCAGATCGCGGTCTATGTGAACATCCAGCCGTTGGTCGGCGCGCTCCTCGGATGGCTCGTGCTGCACGAGGAGATCACGCGGTTCACGATCGCGGGGGGGGTCCTGATCACGATCGGCGTCTTGCTCTCGGTCGAGGGAGAGAAGCGCGCGGTCGCGGAGCGATTTCCCTGGCCCGATCGATCGGAGACGTCGTGATCGACACGAAAGCACAACTGAAGCTCTTGGCCGAGGCGTTCCGCGCGCTCGAAGCCGGATTCGAGGGACTCGACGAAGGGGACGGCGATGTGAAGCGTATGCGCGCGGTGTTGCTGGCCGCCGCCGAGCGGCTGCACGACAACTATCCGTACCACCATCCGCTCTACATCGGGCAGATGCTGAAGCCTCCGCATCCTGTGGCTCGGCTCGCCTACGCACTCGCCATGTCGCTCAATCCGAACAATCACGCGCTCGACGGCGGTCGCGCCAGCTCCGCGATGGAGAAAGAAGCGGTGGCGGGGATCGCGCGCATGTTCGGCTGGGAGACACATCTCGGGCATCTCTGCGGCGGCGGGACGATGGCGAACTTCGAAGCGCTCTGGATCGCGCGCGAGCTCCGCCCCGCGCTCGCCGTCGCTGCCTCGACGCAGGCGCACTACACGCACGCGCGGCTCTCGGCGGTCTTGGACATGCCGTACAAGTCGATCGCGGTGGACGCATCCGGGAGAATGGACTTGAAGGCGCTCGAGCAGACGCTGGGAGAGGGGTTGGTCGGGACGGTGGTCGCGACGATGGGGACGACGGCGGCGGGGGTGGTGGATCCCTTACCGGAAATACTAGAGCTCGCACGCCGCACCGGCGCGCGAGTACATGCCGATGCTGCGTACGGCGGGTACTTCTCGTTGGCGTCGAACTTGGAGCCCGCCACGCGGCGCGCTTTCGAGGCGATGTCGGATGTCGATTCGATCGTGATCGATCCGCACAAGCACGGGCTCCAGCCGTATGGGTGCGGGTGTGTACTCTTCCGCGATCCGGCGGTCGGTCGCTTGTACAAGCACGACTCCCCCTACACCTACTTCAGTTCGGAGGAGTTGCACTTGGGCGAGATCTCTCTGGAGTGCTCTCGCCCCGGGGCCGCGGCGGTCGCGCTCTGGACGACCATGGAGATGCTGCCGCTGGTCTACGGCGGAGAGTTCGCCCAGATGCTGGAAGCGGGGCGCGCGGGCGCGCTCGAACTGCACGCCAGGCTCGTCGCCGACTTCGGCGACCGCTTCGCGCCGATCTTCGCGCCTGAACTCGACATCGTCGTCTGGGCGGTGCGCGCGAAGAGCGCGTCGGAGTCCTCCGGTCTCGCCTACGACATCTTCGATGCGGCGGCCGAGCACGACTTGCATCTGGCGGTCGCGACGTTCCCGCGCGCGATGGTGGAGTCTTGTGGAGCGATCGAGACGTGGGACGAGTCGGCCGTTGTCTGTCTGCGCGCCTGCGTCATGAAGCCCGAGCATCGCGAATGGATGGACGAGATCACCCTCCGTCTACGCCGCGCGGCGGATGAAGTGGCCGGTCGTCATGGCGCCTGAAGCGAACGACTCGCCCGACTCGCCTGACTCGCCTGACTCGCCTCCTCCGGCGGACTGGCTGTCGCGTTGGGATGAGTACTACGAGAAGTCCGGGAGGCGCGAACCGCGGCTCGCGCTGCGTGCGCTGCTCGAGATGTGGCGGTCGGAGGGGCGCGCGCCGGGACTCGCGGTCGACGCCCAGGAGTCGGCGCTTCGCGTCGTGACCGAGCGCGTTCCGGTGGAGGCGCGCGAGCGTCTCACGACCCAGGCCGCGTCGTTCTCCGAAGTCACGCTCCCGGAGTGCGACCTGGTCTGGGCGAGCCTGAGCCTGCCGTTCTGTCCGCACGTCGATCTGCCGCCGCTGATCGGGCGTATCAAGCAGGCGCTACGAAAGGACGGAGTCTTCGCGGCCGATTTCTACGGTCCGCGTCACGCCTGGGCAGGTCGCTCGGAGATCTCCATCGTGACGCGCGAGCAACTCGAGCAGTGGTTGCCGCCGCTCTCGTTCCAGATCGTCGAGCGCGACCAGGATCGACCGACGGCATTCGACGGGATGCAGCGGTTTCATTGCTACGACGTCGTGGCGAGTGCCGGCCCGGATCACTCACGAACCTGATCCCGACTTCGCGCCACCCGGGGCGATCCACGCGGATCCCCTGTGCGCTTTTGGCCCCGTCAGTTGTTCATCCATCGACAGCCAGAAAGCGAGGGAGCATGCGGCGGCCCGAGCGGCGGCTCGATCCGGCCCGGCGATCTCTTGACGACCTCCGACGCGCCGGGGTTCGCGAGGGGCGCCTCGGATCCGGCGCGCGCCCATGGCGCGATCATCGGTAAGGCGATGGAAGAGCTGGCAGAGGGAAGCAGCCTCGTCCTGGTCCTCGTGAACCTGCAGTGAAGAGTATCCGGCCAGCAACGGAGGGCGTCACCGTGAGTGCCTTGTCGCAGAGAAATCGCATCCTCTACCCCCTGCTCGTCGTCGTTGGCGTCGTCGCGGGATGCTGCGCGGAGGCGCGGGCCGCCGAGGATGACTACCAGGCGTACTGCCTCTACCGGGCCGGGTTCGACTACCCCAGCGGGAACCCGCCCTACGACCAGGACGTGCAGGGCATCGGTCACGACCAGGACAACTGGTTCATCACCCAGACCGAGGATCTCTGGAAGATCCCCGTTCACTATGCGCTCGGGTCGGTCGAAGACGACGACCCCGGCGTCCTTCGGAACAGCATCGAAGCCTACCCAGAAATCTACGATCCTGGATACCGACACTTCGGCGATCCGGTGACCTTCAGCTACGAGAACCGCACTTTCTTGCTCGTTCCCATCGAGAACGACCAGGCTGGACTCCCCGGGGCCGTCGCCGCTTTTCGCACCTACGATCTGGCCTACATCAGCCACGCCATCCTCCCTCCCCAGGTGTTCGACGCCGGTTGGTGCGCCGTCGATGACGCCGGGTTCCTCTACTCGTCCCGCCAGCGAGCGAGCTCCGTCTTCCGCTACTCCGTCGATTGGGACCGGCTCGTGAACGACGATGAGCTGGCGATCACCATGCTGGATGAGATCCCGATCTACGACGAGAGCGGGACGAATCTGCTCGATCTCGGAACCATGCAGGGTGGCGAGTTCGCCCCAGGCAGCAAGCTGCTCTATCTCCTGAGCGGCTACCACGACGACGATGACCAGGAGATGGTCAGCGAAGGCATCCACGTCATGGACACGACGACCTGGCGCCGGGTGGCCCACTCCACGAACGGATACGGCTACTTCAACTATGACTACTCGACGGTCTGGGACGGGGAACCCGAAGGACTCACCGTGTGGGATCTCGACGACGGTCGCGCCCCCAACATCAGCGGCCAGCTCCACGTGTTCATGCTGGACAACGAGGCCTTCGATGACGTGGAACTCTACCACTACACGAACGTCTGGCGCGTCGATCGGAACAGCCCGTGTTCGCCGGGCGAGCCGTCCTGCCCATTCCGAACGGTGGCCGCGGCCCACGGCGTGATCTTCCCGCGGTCGGAGATGAGGATCCAGGCCGGCGCCTACCCAGAGAATCTGCTCCTCACAAAGCCGATGCGGATGACAGCGACGGGCGGCGTCGCACGGATCGGGAACTGAGCGACCAGAGTTCGATCGGGCCTCAAGGGCGGCGCGATTCGCTCGGAATGATGCTGATGTTTCCGTCCGATTCGAGCCAGGCCCGTCTCACGCCTGAAAGCCCGTCGACCCCTTGTTCGCGGATCTGGGCGAGCAGTTCGTCCTCGGTCAGGTAAGCAGCGCGCAGGTTTCGCCGGTTCAGCTTTCCGTTGTCGACCAGTGGAAGCGGGGGGGACTCGACCAGCCTTCGGATGAACCCGAAGCGATAAGCGAGCAGATCGACGCCTCGACTCCATCCGACGATCACGGCGCAGAGGAACAGCCCCTCCGAGACGGAGCTATGGTTGCCGGACATTCCGTTTTGCGCGGCGTCGGCCAAGAGCACGACGACGAGGAGATCGGGGACCGTCAGGGCGCCGAGATGGCGCTTGGCGAGGACGCGCACGATCACGATCAGCCCGAAGTAGATCGCGGTCCCGCGCAGGAACAGCTCGAGCCAGGACTCGCGGAACGCGAAGACCGAGCCCCAATCGACCGTCATCGACCGCCTCGCGCTGCCGGCCGGGAACGAGATCTCACGTCATGCTCCGCAGATCCAGGAGCTGATCGAGGTTCTCGATGCCCATCTCGGTCGCGACTTGCCGAACCGTCTTGCGCTCGGCGTGCGCCTTCTTCGCGATCGCCGCGGCCTTGTCGTAGCCGATGACCGGCGCCAGCGCGGTGCAGAGCATGAGCGAACGCTCGATCAGTTCGGCGCAACGCTCCCGATCGGCCTCGACGCCGTCGACGCAACGATCGGTGAAGACGCGCGTGGCGTTGGAGAGGAGATGGATCGACTCCAGCAGCGAGTCGGCCATGACGGGAATCGCCACGTTCAGTTCGAAGACGCCGGAAGCGCCGGCCATCGTGACCGTGACGTCGTTGCCGATCACCTTCATGCAGACCTGGAGGAGCGCCTCGGGGATGACCGGGTTCACCTTGCCCGGCATGATCGAGGAGCCCGGCTGCGTCTCGGGAAGTTGGATCTCTCCGATTCCGCAGCGGGGACCGGAGCCGAGCCAGCGCAGGTCGTTCGCGATGTGCGTCAACGCGACCGCCACCGTCTTGAGCGCGCCGGAGAGTTCGACCGCCGCGTCGCGCGCCGCCTGCGCCTCGAAGTGATTGCCGGCCTCGCGAAATGGAACGCGCGTCTCGGTCGCGAGCTTGGCGATGGCCGCTTTGGCGAAGCCCGGTGGGCAGTTGATGCCGGTGCCGACGGCGGTGCCTCCCAGAGCCAACTCGCACATCCGCGGCATCGTCGACTCGAGCCGCGCCATCGACCGGACGATCTGCGCCTGATAGCCGGCGAAAACCTGACCGAGGCGCACGGGCGTCGCGTCTTGCAGATGGGTGCGGCCGATCTTGAGGACATCGTCGAACTCGCGCGACTTGCGCTCGAGCGACATGCGGAGGAACTCGAGCGCCGGGAGCAGCCGCTCTTTCACTTCGACCGCGCAGGCGACATGGAGCGCGGTCGGAATGACGTCGTTGCTCGATTGCCCGCGGTTGACGTGATCGTTCGGGTGGATGCGGTCGCGCGAACCGATCGGCGCGCCCAAGATCTGACAAGCACGATTGGCGATCACCTCGTTGGCGTTCATGTTCGACGAGGTGCCCGAGCCGGTCTGGTAGACATCGATCGGAAAGTGCGCGTCGAGACGCCCTTCGGCGACTTCCCAGGCGGCCTGCCGGATCGCGTGGCCGATCTCCTCGGTCAACGCGCCCGCTTCGAGGTTCACTTCAGCGCACGCCATCTTGATGCGACCGAGCGCAGCCAGGAAGGGACGAGGGAACGGCCGGCCGCTGATCGGGAAGTTCTCCACCGCGCGCTGGGTCGTCGCCCCATAGAGCGCGTCGACCGGCACGCTCATCTCTCCCATCGAGTCCTTTTCGATCCGGGTCTCCATCGATCCTCCCGTGAGCCTGTTCCTCTCGTGTCCGTGCTTCGCGTCGCTCAGCCCAGCGTTCGCCCGAGGAAGGCGATCATGCGGTCGGCGAGTGTGTCCAGGGCGTTCGTCGGTCCGGCGAATGGATGCACGCCGCCGAAGGTGTGGCGAGCGTGATCGATCACCAAGAGCTCGGCCGCGCCATGCGCCGCCGCCAGCCGATGCGCATCCTCGACCGGAACCGCCTCGTCGTCACTTCCATGGATGAGCAAGAGCGGTCGGCCAGCCAGCGCGCGCGCGGCCGCGACGACATCATGCCGAGCGGAGTCGTCGACGAAGAGCCGCGTAACCGGCATGGTCTGTCCGGTGCGCGCATTCGGGACGGGGATGTGGCCCACCCGACGGAGTGTTTCTTCGGAGAGATCGAAGCCGCGGCTCAAGTCGGCGGTCGCGGCCAGGGTGACCACTGCCTTCACCCGCGGGTTGCGCGCGGCGCAGAGGAGCGCGTCGGCGCCGCCGCGGCTGTGGCCCACGAGCGCGATGCGGGGACCGGGCGCTGCGGCGCCCGCAGCGTCGGCCGCGGGGGCGCCATCGGCGCGGCACATGCGATCGACCTCGGCCAAGACCGCCTGCAGATCCTCTTGATGTCGACTCGGCGTATCGATCGCGAAGAGATCGAGGCGGTCGAAGTCGGTTTCCTCGACGCCGTTGTGCGAGAAGTCGATCCGCAGCGCATGGAAGCCGGCCTGCGCGAGCTGATCGCAGAGCCAAGGGAAAAAGCCCCACGCTCGGAATCCCTTGAAGCCGTGGCAGACGACGACCCACGGGGCGTGCGCGTCATTCGCGGACGGCGGAGGGAGCGCGGAATCGGGCAGTCCCTCCGCGGTCGGCCCCTCGAGCTGTGCGCGTTCACTCAGCGCGACATGCCAGTTCGCGCGCACCGTCCGGCGGTCGGATCCCGAAAACTCGAGGAAGTGCGACATAGGGTGAGTTGGATGCTACTGGATGGACTGCCATCGGACGAGGAATGGCTCCCCCAGCGCGGCTTCGAACTGCCCGAGCCACTGCTCGACGTGCGTTCGGTTCAGTCCTGGGTTCTTCAGGAGGACGTTCGCGGCGTCATCCAGATCCCGCGGCCGACCCGCCACCAACTTCTGGATGATCAAGTCTTCGACGGAGATGAATCGCACGTCGAGCGAACCGAGACGGCGAGAGACCGCCCGGTCGATCGCCTGTCGTTCGAACGGCGAGAACGAGAAGATCAGATCGACGCGGATGCCGCTGTCGCCGCCCGCACACGGGAGAACGTTGGTTTCCTTGACGAAGGTGGCGGGATCGACGAGGGGAGTCAGCTGGGCGGCGCCGACTGCCCGCAGCACCGCATCCAGCCGGTCGATGTCGACACCGAGAGTGACGTCCACGTCTCGGGTCATGCGGGGCTCACCGTGGACGAGCACGGCCTGTCCGCCGATGAGCATGTACGGAATGCCGTGCGCGTCGAGGGCGCCCGCCAAGCGAATGATCAGTTCGGTGAACACGTGGGGCCCCTACTTCTATGACTCGGATGCCATGAACTCGGCCAGAACACGATTCGCGCGAGCCCAGCGCAGGTCGACGTCGAGTCCGTCCATCAGATCGGCTGGCGGGAAGAACCCGAGGGCCCGCGCCTCGTGCAAGAGAGCCTCGACGATCCGATAGTTCCGCGCGATGTCGATCGGAGTGGCTCGAATCTGCGCTTGTTCCCAGGCGTGAAACCGGTCGAACGCGGTACTCATGAGCGCACTCCTTTCATGGCACACGACAAAGGATGACGAGATCCCTCGGCGCAGGCAACCCGAGCGAGATCGCCCACCTGATTGACGGATCCCGGAGGTCGCCCGACACTGCGCGGACGACTTGTGAAGAAAGGGGCTGTGATGGCCGGGATCATCCAAGAGTTCAAGGAATTTGCGGTCAAGGGGAACGTGATCGATCTGGCCGTGGGTGTGATCATCGGCGCCGCCTTCGGCAAACTCGTGACTTCGCTCGTGGGGGATGTATTCATGCCCCCGATCGGTCTCGCCCTCGGTGGCGTCGACTTCTCGAACCTCGCGGTGGTGCTGAAGCCGGCGGCCGACGGCGCGGAAGCGGTCGTCATCGGCTACGGCAAGTTCATTCAGGCGATCGTCGACTTCCTCATTGTGGCGTCCGTGATCTTCATGCTCGTGAAGGGGATCAACCAAATGAAGAGGGCAGAAGTGGCGCCGCCCGCGCCGCCGGCCGGTCCCACGAACGAAGAGAAGCTGCTGACCGAGATCCGCGACGCGATCAAGGCGCGCGGCTAGGCGCGGCTAGGCGCGCCCTGAACCCCCGACGCTAGCGGGCGACGACGATCTTGCGCGTCAGCGCGGACGTCGCCGCCGCTGTTTCCGTTTCCAACCGCACGAAGTAGACGCCGGCGGGGACACGCACGCCGCGCGCGTCGCGCAGGTCCCAGGTGAGTTCCGTGGCGACGGCGGTGCGGTCGAGGGAGCGATCGGCGGACCGGAGATCGAAGGCGAGCAGCGAGCGACCGGAGACATCCAGCACTCGAAGTCGCGCGCGCGCCCGCGATATCTCGTCCGAAGGCAACGTGAAGCGGAACGCGGTGGAGATGACCGCCGGGTTGCGGCCGACCACCTCGAGACGCGCCTCTCGCGGCGCCGGCTGGCCCGAGTCGACAGCCACGACGTCCGGGAAAGAGAGCGGATCGTTGGGATCCGTCCCTGCGTCACGCTCGTCCCGATCCCTGACGCCGTCGGTGTCGCGGTCGATCCCGAGGCGCACTTCGGTATCGGAGACGACCGCGGTGAACGTGATCTCGCGGCCGGGCGCCGCCAGCGATCGGAGTTCCGACCACGAGAGCAGCGGCTCCGCCATCCGATCGGAGACGAACGCGGCCGCGCTCGGATCGTAGAACCAGCCTCGGAGGAGCCCGGACTCGTCGAGTCCTTTCGCGATGAGTCCGATCGATCCCTCGGACGCTTCAGCCAGCAAGGTCGACATCCGGTCGTCGCCTTCGTCGCCCCACTGGGCCCCGCCGCGCGCGGTCCACTGAACGCCAACGGCGGCGTGTGTGTTCGTGTCGAACGAAACGAGAAACGCGGTGATGTCGGCGCGCAGCGCATCGTTCCCGAGCTTGAATCTGAACTGCCTCAGAAAGCCGTCGAGCGATTGGGCGCCGTCGTGCGTGAATCCGAAACCGCGGAGGTTGACGGCGGCTTGCTCATCGAAGCCGCGCTTGCGATAGATCGCGCGGAGCTGCGGGATGTCCAAATCTTGCGATGATCCGATGACGAAACCGGGGGTGAGGTTCCCGCTCTCGCCGGTCGGTCCGGTATGACAGGCGGCGCAGTCGCCCGCTTCGGTCAGATTGCCGAAACGGAAGAACTCTCCGCCCCGCGCCGGGTCGGCCCCTTCGACCTGATCGAGGAGTCCGCCGTCGAGCGCGCGAAACGGATTCGGCGCCTGGCGAATCGTCAGGAGAAAGTCGACCATGGCGGCGAATTCACTCTGCGAGAGCTGCGTGGTGCGACCCATGAGCGTGACGAAGGCGGAGTTGAAGTCCTCGAGTGAGCCTCGATCGCCGCGCCAGTGCAGCGGCTCGGTCTCTTCGAGGGCGGCCAGCGGCTGCGTCACCATCGGGCCTTTCATGGGATGGAAGCCGGTGAAGTCATCGCCGAGCGGCGGGATGAACTCGCCCTGCGGATCTCCGAGATCCCACGCCAGGCCGTCGCTGCCGGCGAAGAGATGGCAGCTCGCGCAGGCGACGTCGCCATGCGCGGAGTTGGTCTCGGCGCCGTAGAAGTCCTTGCGCCCATGGCGTGCGGCGGCGCTGCTCGGATCGAAGCCGAGGGAGACTTCAGAGACCACTTCGGCGCTGAGATCGACGCACGACACGCTGCTGGAGAAACGGTTGTAGACGTAGAGAGCGTCGCGCGCCTCGTCGAGCGCGAGTCCGCAGGGGCCTTCTCCGACTTGGATGCGCCCGAGGACGATGCCGTCTTGGTCGAGAACGCCGACTTTGTTCGATCCCTGGGCGGCGACGAAGAGACGGCTGCCGTCGGCGCGCACGGCGAGATCCAGAGGCAGCGCGAGACTGAGCGCCCGTTCCCCGGGGTTTCCCTCCGGATCGCCGTGATCGACATGCGGATTGAGACCGACCGGCGTGACCAGACCGCTCGTCGGATCGATGCGCGTGACGCGGTTGTCGACGAAACGTCCGCGGAGATTCCGCTCGAAGCGGATCTGGTTCATCGCCTCGAGATTCGAGACCCAGATCTCGCCGCTGCTCGGGATGACCGCGAGATCGAAGAGGCTCGTGCCGACGCCGCTCCATCGCCCCGTCTCCAGGAGCGACGCGACGTCGATCTCGATCACATCGGCGTCGGCGAGCAGATAGGGAGTGAACGCATCCCAATCCCGTCCGAGCTCATCGCGCCAGTGCAGGCCGTCGTGTTGGACGATGAGCGCGACTTCGGGCGGAGTGGGCAGCGTGAGGTCCATCGGTGGATTCGGTGGAGGCGGTCCGCCGCCCGCGGTGACGAGCGCGCCGGGAAGCGCGGTCGTTCGGTTGCCGCTCTCGAAGGCGGCGACGTAGATCCGCGCACCGTCGGGTGAGAGTTCGAGTGAACGCGGCGCGCATTGAGGGAGCGGGAGATCGATCGGCGGCGCGTCGAGGTTCGAGAGGTCGAAGACGCGCAGCACCGCCTCGCGGCTCACGCAGACGAAGGCGCGGCCGTGGGCGAAGAGCACGTCGGTCGGTTCGTCGCCCACCGACAACACGCGGACGACGTTGCCCGAGACCAGATCGAGAATCGAGATCGAGTCGGAGACGTGATTGACGACCCACAGCTCGGTCGCGGTGCGAGCGCGCACGGAAACCGGTTCGAGACCGACCGGCAACGTGATGAGTCGGGTCGGCGGCTGGGTGGTCGCGTCGAAGACGACAACGCTGGCGTCGGCCGTGTGCGCCACGACGAGGCGGGCGCCGTCCGGCGTCAGTTCGATCGGATGGACCGGAGAGGACTCGAAATTGTCGGGCGAAGCCGCGGCGGGGCGTGCGAAGAGCACCGTCCCAGCGAGCAGGAGGGCCCACGAAAGAGAGGTCGAGGCGGCGCGCAGGGCAGACATAAGGAAAACCATCCAGGGAAACCGCACGGCCAAGTCTATCAGAGGGGGGCCGAATCTCGGCCCCGCATGACATGGATCAACGCGGATCGTCGCGGCGCGAATGCGCCGGTTCGGGCGAGTTGCCCCAAACGATCGCGCGGCTTCCTGGAATAGAGTGTCGAACGGTGCGAAGCCGCCCAGTCCGCCCAGTCCGCCTAGTCCACGCAGCCCCGGAGGTCCAGATGCCCTCGTCTCCCGATGACGCCACCGCGTCGATGATCCGTAACATGCCCGAGAAGACGGGCAAGAGCCTCGAACAGTGGGTCGCGCTCGCGAAGAAGAGCGGGCACGCCAAGCACGGGCTGATCGTGTCGTTCCTGAAGAGAGAGCATGCGCTGGGCCATGGCTACGCGAATCTGGTGGCGCTCACGGCGCTCGGTTCGCGGGTCATGGACAAAGGAGAAGGGGCGGACGACGCGCTGGTCGATGCGCAGTACGCGGGTCCGAAGGGTGAGCTGAGGCCGATCTACGAGAGCCTGCTCGCGAAGATCGCCGCGTTCGGGAAGGACGTGGAGGTGTCGCCGAAGAAGACCTACGTGAGTGTGCGGCGCAACAAGCAGTTCGCGCTCATCCAACCGACGACGGCGACGCGGATCGACGTCGGCATCAACTTGAAGGGGACGGCGCCGACCGATCGGCTGGAGGCGTCGGGCAGCTTCAATTCGATGGTCTCTCACCGCGTGCGCGTGGCGAGCGCGAAGGACGTCGACAAGGAGCTGATCGGCTGGTTGAAGCAGGCGTACGAGGGGGCCTGAACATCGCGCAGCCGGTGCGCGATGCTCTGATATCTTCTGCACCCATGTCGACCCAACACCGCATCCCCGGCCTCGCTCTCACCGACCACGAGTATCGCGTCCCCCTCGACCACGGGAATGCGAAGCGCGGCGAGATCACCGTCTTCGCCCGCGAAGTGGTCGCGATCGACAAGCTAGATCTCCCGCTCCCCTGGCTCGTCTTCCTGCAAGGCGGCCCCGGCTACGAAGCCCCGCGCCCTCTCACCAACTCCGGTTGGCTGAAGCGCGCGCTGCAGGAGTTCCGCGTCGTCTTGCTCGATCAGCGAGGGACGGGACGCAGCACGCCGGTCCATGGGGCGTCGGTCCTGCGGATCGGTGATCCCGAGGCGCAGGCTGCCTACTTGGCTTGCTTCCGACAGGAACAGATCATCCGCGACTGCGAGTGGATCCGTCGTCGCCTCTGCGGTGAGTCGACGAAGTGGACGGTGCTGGGACAGAGTTGGGGCGGGTACCTCGCGACCCACTATCTCTCGGTCGCTCCCGAAGGGCTGGAGGCGGCTCTCTTCACCGGTGGACTGCCGCCGCTGACGGCCACGGCCGACGATGTCTACCGCGCCACGTATCGCCGCACCGCGAGCCGGAATGCGCGCTACTTCGAACGCTATCCCGAAGATCGCGAGCTGCTGCGGCATCTACTGCGCCGGGTCGGTCGGGGGGATGTGCGGCTCTCGAACGGTGATCCGCTCACACCGCGACGCGTGCAGCAGCTCGGGATGGTGTTCGGCATGAGCGACGGCTTCGAGACGGTGCACTATCTATTGGAAGGCGCGTTCCTCGAGCGCGCGAGCAGCGCCGAGAACGACGCGCTCCAGCCGGCCTTCTTGCTCGACATCGAACGCAGTTCGACCTTCGAGCGCAACCCGATCTACGCGCTCTTGCAGGAGGCGATCTACGCGCACGGGTCGGCCACGCGTTGGTCGGCCGATCGGATCCGCGGCGTGTTCCCCGAGTTCGACGACCTGGAGACGCCGCTCTTCACGGGTGAGATGGTCTATCCCTGGATGTTCGACGAGATGAAGGCGTTGGTCCCGATGCGGGAGGCGGCGCATCTCCTGGCCGAGCGGACCGACTGGGGACAGGTCTACGATCCGGCGCGGTTGCGGGAGAACACGGTTCCGGCCGCCGCGGCGATCTATACCGACGATTTGTATGTCGAAGCGCGGTACTCCGAAGATGCGGCGGCGACGATTCGCGGGCTGCGTCCCTGGATCACGAACGAGTACGACCACAACGGACTGAGGGCCGACGGCGAGAAGATCCTCGATCGGCTGCTCGGATTGGCGCGCGGCGCCGTGTGACCGTCCGATCGCGCGTCACTTCCCGGTGGCGGGCGGAGTGAAGACGAACGGCGCCGTGAACGAGGTATCGCCGCCCGTCGCGGCGGGGAAGCGCCAACCGCGCACCTGACCCAGCACGCATTCGGAGACGCGCGTGGAGCCGAGCGTGTCTTCCACGAGTTGGGCCGCGGAGACCTCGCCGAGGGGAGTGACGGTCATCGTGATGCTGAGTTTGCCGCGCAGGCCGGGCGATCGCTGCAGCTCGTCGTCGTAACAGAGTTGGATGCCGGCCGCGTACCTGCGAACGATGCCCAGGAGCGACGACTGCGAGCGGCCTCCGCTCGATCCGTCGGCGCCGGCGGCGGCGGCGGCGCCCGCCTCGCTCGATCGACCGCGACGGCCCCCGGCGCTCGGGCCTGCGGTCGAACCGCCGCTGCCTTTGACGTCGAGGACCGCGGCGATCCCGACGGTGGAACTCCCGACCGCCGAGCCCGCGAGGTCGCCTTTCGGCGCGCCGCCGCTGGACACCTCGGCTGCGCTGCGTGCATCGCGGCTCAGCGTGCGTCCAGCGCCTGAAGCGTCCGGCTTGCGCGCAGGAGCGGAGGCGGAGGAGTTGGTGGACGAGAGCGACGACGACAGTCCCGCCAGCGTCGATCGCACCGACGCAGTCGTCGCGGCGAGCTGCTGCGTCACCTCTCGCTGCGCGCGGTCGCGACCGGCCGAGCCGACATCGGGCGCCATCGGCGCGCTCACCCGTCGACCGCCGATCGCGGGTTCCGAGCGGGGAAGAGATGGAGGCGGCGCCGGCGACGGCTTCGGCGGCACGGTCGACTCGAGCCTGGGGGCGCCGCGGCCAGGCGTCGAAGCCGGCGCGCTCGGCGGCGAGACAACGGCGGGCGTGCGCGGCTTCGGCGGGTCGAGGATCAGGCGCGCGAACTGCTCCGACACCTGCGAGACCGAGACGATCTCCGGTTGCGGCGGTGTGAATTGCACGATGATGAGCAGCACAGCGCCGACCGCGGCGGCGCCGGCGAAGGTGCGACGGAGCCGCGCGTCGAGTCCGTCCCACCAACTCGTGCGATAGGCCGCGGGAACAGCGGGCGCGAACGACCAGAGCGGACGAGAGGAGGCGTGTGCGTTCATGAAGCCTCCACGACCGCCAGCGAAACGGTCTCGTAGCCGCTCTCGGCCAACGTCGCCATGACCCGCTCGAGCAGCATGAACTCCATGTCTCGATCTCCTTGGATCGAAACGGGACGAAGGGCGAGCTCTTCGCCGCGCAGTTGCGCCTGCTCCGCCTGCTGCACGCGGACCTGCTCGAGCGCGGCGGCGAGCGGCGCGATGATGAGCCCGTCGCTCGCGTGCAGATCAGAGATGCGACTCACGGTCTGGCCACCCAGGAGAATCGCGTCGTTCGAGATCCCGACCACGATCGAGGCCGGCGGCGTGTCGCGTCCCGCCGAATAGGGCAGGGAGACGCCGGGCGTCGGCGTGACCGACTCGCCTTCGGCGACGAAGCTCTTCAAGAGGAACAGCAGCAGGATCGTGAGGATGTCCATGAACGAGTTGAGGCGCAGCGTGACCGGTCCGCGCTCGGCGCTCTGACCGAGGCGGGCGGAAGGGGAGCGCGATCCGCGAAGCCTGCGAGTGAGACCACGAGTCGAGCGGAGCTGCATCGGCTATCTCCCTTCGTTCGTCGAGTCGTCCGTCGAGTCGCCGGTCGAGAGCAGCGCGGTCTCGGTCAGACCGGCGTCACGCGCGCAGTCCATGACCCAGACGATCTCGTGGTAGCGCGTCGTCGACGACGGCTGGATCTGCACCGATTGGTTGTCGACGGCGATCGCCTTGGAGGCGCGCAACGCGGAGCAGAGGAGATCGCGCTGCGTGGTTGCATCGCCGGCGCGAGCGACGACGACATCGGGGAGCCCGGGGCACTGCACGGTGAACGACTCAGAAGCGACTCGAACGGTCGGCACGTGGATCTCCTCGATCGGCGCGGCGGTCGCGTCCGAAGGGAGACCGAGGCGGATGACCGTGATCTGCAGCGAGACCGCGGAGAGCAGCAGCATCGGCACGATGGCGAAGAAGACGTTCATGAGCGGCGCGAGGTCGATGTCGGCCTCGACAAGTCGTCGCATCGAACCACGGGATCCCAGAGTGCGCATCAGGCCGAGCGCCTGGATTCGCGGGCGTCACCGAGCGCGCCGCTCAATCGCACGACGCATTCATCCGCCTGCTGGACGATCCCCTCGACCCGCGAGACGAGCCATCCATGGACGACGAGCAGCGGCACGGCGATGAGGAGGCCGAACCCGGTGGTGTTGAGCTTCTGTGAGATGCCGGAAGCGAGCAGCGCCGAGCGCTGCGAGGGATCGGCGGCGCCCACCGCCGCGAACGCCGTGATCAGCCCGAAGACGGTGCCGAGGAGCCCGAGCAGCGTGACGACGTTGGCCAGCAGCGCGAGGTGCGAGAGATTGCGCGTGAGCGGCGGGAGACAGAGCGTTGCCGCATCCTCGGCGCTGGCGCGGAGCTGCATGTCGTCGCGACTCCCGGAGGAGAGCATCGCGTGCGCGATCTTGCCGAGCGGCGTGCGCGCTTGGAGGCTGAGATTGCGCGCGCCGTTCACGTCGCCTCGTTCGCACGCACGCACCAGATCATCGAGCAGCTTTCGCCCGTTCCAGGCCGTCGCATGCCACAGGACCCAGATGCGCTCGGCCACGAACGCGAGCGAGATCACGCCGGTGAGCAGGATCAAGTGCATGTAGAAACCGCCGTCGCGGTAGAAGTCGGCGAACCAGGACAGGCCGTTCATGGCGTGGGACCTCCGTGGGTGACGAGACGCTCCGTGATGGTCGAGACCAGGTTCGAGCGGACTTCGCGCGCGATCCCGAGTTGGTCGGGCGCGAGATCCAGGTGGCGCAGGTAGCGCAGGTAGACGTGGTGCAGCCCGTCGTCGAAGGAGGGCGGCTCGTGCGCGGAGATGAAGAGCACCTCGGGCAACTGCACCCGCCCCTCGATCTCGATCTCCTCGAGACGCGGCGGAGTGACGGCGATGCCCGCCGACAGGAGAATCGGGAACAGATGGATCATCGGGTCGACTCCGTCACGGCCACGCGAGGACCGAGCGCGCCGCGGAGGTTGTCGGGATCCGACTCGTCGAGTGTCAGATAGCGCTCGAACCACTCGCGCGCGGCGGATGGGTCGAAGAAGTAGAACTGCTCCGTGATGGCCAAGTTGTAGAGCGGCCCGGGGAGCGTCGGGTCGAGTTCCGTCGCCTGCAGGAACGACGCGCGCGCCCGCTCCGGATCACCGGCGATGAGCTGCGTGATGCCCAGATTGTTCTGCTGGATGGGACCGTCGGGCTCGGCGGAAGCGGCATTCTGCGCGGGACCAACGGCGCCGCGCGGGTCGTCGCCGGCCAACTCGATGTACGCCGTGATCGACGCGAGCTGCGCCGCCTCGATCGATCCACCGTCGGCGGCGCGGAGCCGAGGGGCGCGGGCCAAACTGGTCCGTGCTTCGGCGAATCGTCTTAGGGCGGCGAAATGCAGCGCGCGCGCCAGCTCCAATTCGGCCGGCCAAGCGCGGCCTTCCGCCAGCAGCGCGGTTTCGAATGTCGCGAGCTCCTCCAGCGACGTCTGGTCCCGTTCCGTGCGATGACGGAGCGCAGCGCGCAGGGACGCCGAGGGAACATGCGCCGGGTCTCGTGCGAGCGCTCGAGCGAACGCCGCATCCGCGACGGCGAGCGAATCAGCCGCCATCGCCATCCGACCCAGCTCGCACGGCCAGAAAGGCTCGCCGTCGAACTGCTCGCTTCGCTCACGCAGCGCCGGAAGCTGCTCCTCGGGCCTCGCATCTCGATCCCAATCGAGCAGGCGCGGCGCGGGCGCCGGTTCGATCGAGAGCGTCGGCGCGCCGCCGCCGCAACCAGCGCCGACGAGAACGACGCCGATCAGCGCGACGCGCAGGAGCGGAGCGCGTGTCATCCAGTTCATCGCGAAACCTCCGGCAGGACGGGGAGAACGACGGGGAATTCCACTTCGGGCCGATGGACGAACCGGGACGCCACTCGCGGCCAGAGTTCCGCGCGGGCGCGCGCCAGCCAGTCGCCAGGGTCGTCTTGTTGGTCGCGTGTGCGCGTGAGCAGGTCCGACCAGACTCGCTCGCCCTGGTCGTAGAGGTCCCAGGCCTGCTCGCCCAGAACCTGGTCGTAGGCCGCACGGTCTTCGTCGCTCAACTCGCGCGGACGTTCGCTCGCCTCCAACGCTTCACCGAGGGAGACGAGCAGTTCGCCGGTGCGAACGTTGGCGGCATGCGTCCACTCAGGTACACCGTGCTCGGCCGAAAGGCGGAAGCAGGCGAGCGCGACCTCGAGCGCGGCCCGTCGCTTCTCCAACGAAGCGGCCAACGGTTGCGAGAGCGGGATGCGATCACACTCCGCCGCGGCGGCGGCCCCGCGCTCGAAGTCGACTTCGGCGACGAGATCGTTCGCCGCCAAGGCGGGATGGCGCTCGGCCAGCGCCAGGTAGCGAGCGAGCTTGCTCGTACTCGTTGCGGTCGCGCCGCCGGCCGAGAGTTCGCGCCGCGCGAACGGCTCCAAGATCGCCAACGCGGTCTCTTCGTCGTCGGGTCGCGCATCCAGATAGCTCAGCCGCATGCGATCCGCCTCCCCGGTGTCTTCAGCGTCTTCATAGAGATCGGCCGCTCGGAGCAGGGCCGCAGGGGCGTCTGCGTCGTGGGGAAATCGCTCGGCCAGCGTGCGGTAGGCCTCGGCCGACGCGCGGGGTTCCGAGGCTGTTTCCGCGACTTGCGCCGTGAGGAGCCAGGCATCGCGCGAGAGTTCGCTCTTGGAATGGGCTGAGTTCAGACGTCGCAGGACGCGCAACGCGTCGACCGGTCGCGACTCGTCCCGGTGGACGAGAGCCGCGCGATAGAGGGCGCGGTCGGCGCCGGGACGCGCGGGCCACCGTCGAGCCAGGTCTTCCAGGGCGGCGGCGGCCTCGGGTCGGCGATCCATCCGCGTGAGGATCTCGGCGCAGAGTTCGGCGGCTTCGGGCGCGCGCGGATCGGACTCGTGTCGCGACGCCATCTCTCGGAAGGACTCGAGAGCGGCGCCCAAGTCGGCATGCGCCCAGGCCACTTGCCCGGCCCGCCAGAGAAGATCGACGGAACGGGGATCGTCGGGCGCGCGGTGGCGGAAGCGCGCGATCGACTCCAACAGATCGTCGGCGCGCGCGTCGTCTCCATGCTCGCGCCCGCCGCGGGTCGCTTCGTACCAAGTGTCGGTGATGGCCGCCTCTTGCCAGGCAGCCTGCAGCGCGAAGCGCGCCGTGTCGGACTGGGCGGCGGCGTGGAAGTGAGCGCGCGCCTCACCGTACGCCGCTTCGTGCGCGCGCGCCTCGGCCGCGAGGAAATGCCAGCGCGGCGCGTCGCGGTCGCTGCCCCAACTTCTCAGCAGACGCTCGTGCAGTGCGTTCGAAGCGCGCCAGAGAGCGAGGTCGGGAGTTGTCGTGCTGTCCAAGACGGCCAACGCGGCCCGCGCATCGGCGTGGCGGGCGCGCGCGACCTCGGCCAGTTGACTACGCGCGAACCGGCTTCCTCTGGCGCGGACAGAATCAGCGCTCTGCGCGGAGTCCCAGGCGCTGCCCGGTCCGAACTGATCGACGCTGGCCAATCGCGCCTGCTCCGCCTCGACGCGGCGATATCCGAGATCGAGGCAGTCGATGCGACGCGCGCCGGCGTCGAGCGCGCTCGGGCTGAGCGGAGCGAGCTCCATTCGCAGCGCCTCGGTCTCGGCCGACTCGGCGAAGAGCGCGTGCTCGCGAAGCAGATCGGCGAGCTGCACGAGGATGCGTTCGTCAGACGGCTTCGGCCCGTGCGGCGTGAAGACTTGGCGGAAGGCCGTCGCGCCGCCCGACTTGGCGAGACAGCTCACGAGGTCGCGCTCGGCCTCCTGACGCAGGTCGAAACGGACCTCGGCGTCGAGTCCATCCTCGTAGCGATCGATGAGTCGCCGGAAAGAATCGGCGGCTGCGAGCAGGCGGTCTTGATTGATGCGCAGCCATCCCAGCTCGTAGAGCGCGATCGCGCCCATCGACCGATCGGGTCCGTTCGCGGCCGCCTCGAAGAGCGTCGCTGCACGGTCGAACTCGCCCGGCGCCAGCGCCGCTTGCTCGAAGTGCGCGACCCCCAAACGGAGCTGCGCCGACTGAGTGAAGGCCGATCCGGGATGCTCGGCGAGCAGCCGCGTGAGTTGCGCCGCGCCTTCGCTCGCCATCGCGGGATTGCCGGAATCCAAGCGCAGCAGACCCGCCTGGTGGAGCACGGCGTCGCGGTGCGCGTAGGTCGAATCATCGCGCAACAGATCGTCATAGAGACCGAGAGCGACCGAGAGGTCGGGCAAAGTCCCGTCGAGATGCAGCCGCGCACGCCCGTCGGCGAGCACCAACTCGGCCAGCCGGTAGCGAGACTCTCCTCGCGCCATCGATTCGGGGAACTCCTGGAGGAACCGCTCCAACCGCGCGCGCGCGATGCTACGCGCCTCGGGCGTGGCCTCGTCGTGCGCGCCACCGTAGGCAGCGGCGAGGCGGCCGTAGGCGTCGACCTCGGATTCCGCGGCGAGTCGCGCGGCGACCTGATCGGCCCAGTCCGAGGCGAGTGCGACGCGCAGCGCGTGCAGATGCTCCCGCCGCGCGGCGAACTGTTCCGCTCGACGTCCGAGTTCGGCCCGAGCTGCCGTGCAGGCGTCGGCGAGAGCCCGTTCCGCGGGGTGTCCGTCGAGCTGTCCGTCGAGCTGTCCGCTGAGCGCGGCGATGGCGCCGTCCTGCCCCTCGAGCCGACGGAGGATCGCCGCGCGCCGCGCCTCGATCCGCGGGCCGAACTGATCGACGAAGTTCTCGCGAGTCAACGCCTCGGCGCGGAGTCCGGCGCCTTCGGCCTGCCGTGCGAGTTCCGCGGCGAGAGCGCGATCGGCGTCGAGGACCGCGTTCGGCGTCGCATATCCCATCGGCGCGGGATCGGGCCAGGCCGGTCCCTCGAGATAGAAGTGCTCCATCGCGTCGTATGCGACGGTGTGATCGGACGCGCGCGCGCGCAGGCGACGGACCCGCTGCGCGAGCCGCTCGGCGGCCCCGGCGCGCTGACTCTCCAACTGCTCCGCCGCAGCGAGCGCCTGCGCGCAGAGCGAGTCGAGGCGCGCCGCCAGCGTCGCCGCGTTCGCGCGTTCGTCCGCCAGTCGACCGCGACCCAACGCGAGATAGCGCGCGAGGCGAGCGCGGGCGGCCTCGAGTTCCTCCAGATCGGCCGCGGCTTCGGACCAGCCATGCGCGGCGATCGCCAACGAGTCGCCCGCCGCGGTGACCCGAGCGACGTCCGTGGGAGAAGGCGCCGGCGCTTCCGACAGAAGTGGATGCACCACGCCGTCGACTTCGCGGCGCGGCGGAGTGGCCTCTCGCGGGTTGAAGGAGTCTCGGAGTCGACTCGCCGACTCGGCGCGCGCCACGAGTTGTCCCAAGAGGTCACGGGAGTCGATCCAGCGGACATTCGGATCGGAGAGCGCTCCGGCGTGCGCGCCACTCCAGAGGCGCCAGAGGGAATCGGCGCCGGCGTCGGTGCGGGCGAAATGAAGCACGGCCGCAGCGGCCGTGCGCAGGGAGTCGGACTGCACGTAGGCGCGCTCGGCGCCGAGCCAGTCCCGTCGATCCACAGAGGACGCGCCCAGTCGTCGCAACGCGAAGCGTTGCGACCTCCCCATCGAAGAATCGCCCCTCGCGGGACCCTCCACGGTCCCGCGTCCATAGTTCTCCTCTCCCACCAACCTGGAGACCCGCCCCCCTTCTCCTCGCATCCCCGCGCTCGCCGCGCGCAACGCCTCCGCGCGCGCCGCGATCTCGCCGCGTTCCACGGCCGAGATCTGATCCAGCCACCGCTCACACGCCACCAAGTCGCCCGCGACCCACGCATCGACCGCCCGCGCCAAGAACAGCTCTCGCGATCGCTCCGCGGACATCGGCTCCGCCGTGAGGGCAAGGGCGGACGATGTGCAGACCGAAGTCAGCAGCAACGCCGCGCCGATCAGAACTCGAGAGCGGAAGCTCATCGAACCGGCGAAGCTCCCTGCGCTCCGCGATCGACCAGGACCGAAAGTCGCGCCGTCGGCTCGGTCGAGGCGAGTGTTGCGAGGTCCAACTCCAGGAGGTTCTGCCCACCTCGCTGCGGCGAGAGGGAGAGATAGAACGGCGCGCCGACCCGGCCAGCCGGATCCTCGAACGAGAGGACGAAGACCTGGTCGCGCGGCTCGACCAACTCGCGCCACGCCTCCGCGACTCCGCCTCGATCCAACGACGAGCGCGTGATCACTTCGAGCGGGACGCGCGTGCTCACGCCGTCGACCGCGCCGAAGTGGAGGGCGGAGAGATCGGGCAAGATCGTCCCGCGCAGCAGGAGGGACAGGGAGGTGAACGCGCGCGTCGCGAAGTCGCTCTCCATCTCCGCGAGACGGGTCGCTTGCGCATCGAGCGCCGCATCGAGCGAATCGAGTTCGGCCTCCAGCTCGAGCAGCGCCTGGAGCTGTTCGAGCCAGTCGGCGGCGTCGGACGATCCCGGAGCGCCGGGCGTCGCCGCGATCTCGGCCAACAGCGCGTCATACCGAAGCCAACGCGGATCGATCTCGGCGGCGCGGCCCGCTTCGTCGTTCGGCCGCACGCGCAGTAGATCGAGCTGTCCGCGGAGAAACGCCCGGTTCTCCTCGAGGAAACGTAGCGTCTTCGGACTGTCGCCCTCGGGACGCACTCGATCGATGCGAACTTGCTCGCCGGCCCGCGCTCCGTCGGCCCGCGCTCTGTCGGCGATTCCGCCGAGCGCAACCAAACAACAGAGCCCGAGCGACAGATGAGCGCTGATTCTCCGCCGGCCCATCATCCCCTCCAGGTGCGAACGACATCGCCGCTCGCGGCGTCGACGAGCACGAAGAGCGAGGGTGCACCGTCGGCTCGATAGACGACGGTCCAGGTGGCGCGCTCCGGTTCGCTCGGATGCAGGGCGCCGCGCACGAGCAACATCGCCGTGACCTGGCCGCCGAGCGCCTCGCAGTACTTGCGACCGACCTTCTCCTCCGCCGCGGCGAACGCTCTGTCGCTGTCGATCCAACTATCGGTCAATGGCGGCGCGGAGAGCCGCACCTCTACGTCTTCGGCGTGTCGGATCTTCCCTTCGCGCACGGAGTAGGCGCGCGCGCGGTCGTTCGTGGCGGAGTGGAACAGGTACCCCCACCGCGGACTGCGGCCCGTCGCGTCGAGATCCTCGTCGTTCTCCAGATAGACGAGCGCGGCGTCCGGCGCCCAGGAGCGCGCCGCCGCCTCGGCCAGACCGAGACCGTCGCGGGCGCCTGCGGCCATCGGCGGATCGGCCGCCACCTGAATCGCAGCGGCCGCGAGCAGGGTCGCGCCGAACGCGAGCGAGCGGGTCACGAACATCGATGCCTCCCGGATCAGAGCAGCCATGAAGCGCCGAGACTGAACTCGAGGTTGTTGTTCATCCGACGGGCGCGAGCGGCGCCCGATTCGAAGCGGTAGTTGCGGCATTCCCAGCGAAGCGCGTTGCGCTTGTTGAGGAAGAAGAGAGTGCCCGCGCCGTAGTTGAACGACGACTCGGTGCTCCCTTGGAAGATCGTCGAGCCGACCCCCGCCGTGACGAACGGCGCCATGCGACGCCCCGGCGCGAGTTCGACTCGCGTGTTGAACTGGTAGTAGACCAAGTGAAAGTCCTCGGACTCGAGGGAGAGATCGAAGAGCGATTCGGTGATCTCGAGCGGCCGCTTCACATGCGTCCAGGTAAAGCCGCCTTCGACCTCGACGAAGTCGAAGACGTAGTAGCCGAGGCGACCGCCGAGGGCGAGCGAGTTGGACTTGCGATCGAAGGCGTAGCCGCCGCCGTGCGCACTGACGAGGAAGCTCCCGACGCGGGAGTAGAGCCGCGGGTTGGCCCGCATCTCCAGGCCGGAGAGGTCGTCATATTCGCGACAGAGTGAAGCGTGCAGCCAGCCCGAATCGGTCGGCGTGAGACGCACGTTGATCCAATCGCCGCTCTTCGCGATGACTTCGAAATCGGCCCCGCGCCCGAACACTCCGGCGATGGCGTAGCTGTCGCCCGGCCCGGTACGCGCCACGCTCTGCTCGTCGCCGATCAATCGCACGCGTCGCTCGGGCTCGCCCGTTCGCTCGCCTTCTCCGGCCAGCGCGCCGCCCGCGCCGCCCGCGCCGCACAGGAGCGCCCAGACCAACAAGCAGAGCCAGGCGCGTCGTCGAGTCATGAATCACCTCGCCAGAGAGAATCGAGCTACGAATTGCGCGCGGAGAGACCACGCGCCGAAGGTGCGGCGATCCTCGAGCACGCCGTCGTCGATTCGCTCGGCGGTGTCGAGTCGGAAGAGCGACCGTTCGGCCGCGAAAGCGAGGGCGAGCGACGGCGCGAGGTTCAGGCGCGTCTGCAACGAGCCGGTCGCGAGCCACTCGTCGATCGGCGCCAGTCGCACCCGAGTCTCGCCGCGGGAGGCGTACTCCTCCGTCGGCGACAAAGCGATCGAGACGTAGTCGGGGTCGTAGCGCAGGTCGACGCGGCCGAAGCCGAGCGCGGGACTCAGCTCGAGCGGTCCCCACTGCGCGAGACGGACGCGGGTCAGGACCTCCGCGCTCGTCCAGCGGATGCGGGCGGCCTGCGGCGTCGCGGCAAAACCAAACGCTTGCTCGGTCGAGGTCGTGCGGACGCGGAGTCCCGTCTCCCATCGGCCGCGCGCGATCGTGAGTTCGACCTCGGGCGCCGGGCGCGGCGCGGTCTCCCAACGGAAGCCGCGCAGGGATGAATCGAAACCGACGGCGCCGACACCCACTCCGAGCCGGAGGTCGGTCGACGCCAGCGAGCTCGACGCGGAGAGAACGACGAGAGCGAGTCCGAGCATGCCGCGCGCGGTACTCATGGACGCAACAGCTCCCCGGGCCCTATCGGATAGAGCACGAGGCCGGCCGCGAGCACTTGGCGCTCGTCGGCATCGAACGGCGTCACGATGAGTGTGTCTTCGTCGGCCGACATCTCGACCTCTTCGCCCTCCCCCAGATAGAGGACGACGAAGACGCCCGGCGGATGCAGTGAGTCGCGCGCCTCGGAGAAGGCCGGCACGGTGACGGCGAGTTCGAACTCGACGCCCTGGATCAGGTGATCGAAACCGGTTACGGCGCGGCTCGCGCCCGAGAGCGATTGTCCCTGGGCGAGCACGCGCGCCACGTCGCGAGCCATCGCTTCGGGATCGTCGTCCGCGTCGAAGCGGACACCGCGCGGCGCGAGCGAGTCCGAGCTCACGACTTGCGCCGCGACGAACCCGGTCACGATGCCGCGGTAGGTGATGCGACCGCGCACGAGCAGGTCAGCGCCGCTGCCCGCGCGGAGGGAATCCCCGTTGGCGGTGCGCACGTCGAGGATCTCCAACCGCGTCCATCGTTCTTCGATGGGCGGATCGCCCAGGCAACCGGCGGAGCTCACCGCGAGCGCCGCAGAGAGTCCGATGAGAAAGCGCCTCGCCTCGCTTCGCATCGGCTATCTCAGGAGCACGACGCGGCCGTGCGTCGAGCGCCCCGCGGAGACCGCGCGGTAGAGATAGAGCCCGGCGGGCAGCGCATGGCCGGAGTCGCTGCGCCCGTCCCACGTCCACTCGGCGAGGCCGGACTTCGCTTCGACGACGACCTGGCGGACCCGGCGTCCGCCCAGGTCGAAGACGGCTACGTCGATCGTGGCTGCGGCGCTCGGAGCGACCCAACGCAGGCGCGTCGTTTCGCGGAAAGGATTCGGTTCGCACGCAACGGTCGAGAAGCCATCGCTACCGCTCGCGTTCGGGGAAGAGAGTGCGCGCGCCACGACCACGGCGCGATCGCCGTAGGCCGAACGAGCCGTCACGCGCCACTCACTCGACTCGCTCGCGTTGTTCGCCGCCGCCGGATCGAACTCCACCGAGCGCGCTCCGGCGTCACAGAGTCCCAGAGAAATCTTCTCCATCACTCGGCCGGAAGCGAGGTCGATCCGCTCGCATTCGACTTCGGCGCGGTCGGTCAGCACGAAGCTGCCGCTGCGGCCATCCGCGGAGACCGCGACGTCACGCAGTTCGGTTCCGAGGCGCCAGAGCGTGACTCCGCTCTCCTCGGTCCAACGATCGAGCACCAGGAGTTGTTCGTCGCGCATGCGCGACTCGGTCACACGGTTCGCTCCGCCGCGATGGTCGCGCAGCGTGACCCACGGAATGTGCAGGTCGCGCGGTGCGAGGAGACCGGCGCTCGACTCGGCGACCCGCGTGAGTTGCGGGGAGAGCTTCACGATGGCGTTGGAACCGGTCGTCGCGACCAGCACGTTCCCCCAACGATCGGACTCGAGCGCGGAGACCGATCCCGGGAGCGGAGTGGCGGCGAGCCAGGTGAACAGGATCGGCGAGGCCGCGGCGGTGGAACCGTCGACGCGAAGCCGCACCAATCGCTCGCCGTGCGCTTCGGCCACCAAGAGCTCGTCGGCGCCGTCGACCCGACGGACCGTGATCGCGGTGGGTCCGGCGAAGCGGCCGGGACCGGCCCCGAGTGCGCCGATCGCGCCGATTCGCTGCGGCGGGTCGGAGGCGAGGGAGTAGGCGACGATGCGACTGGCGCCGGCCTCGAGGACGTAGAGGCGGTCGTCGAGGGGATCCAGGGCCGAGGCGCCGGGGGAGAGGGCGAGGTCGATTGGGTGGTGGAGGTCGGTGAGAACGGCCAGCGGCTGCAAGAGGACACGCTCGAGCTGCTGCTCCAGCGTGAAGATCACCACTCTGTCGTTGCCGGCGTCGCACAGATAGACGCGCTCGCGTGTGTCGGCGGCGAGTCCACGAGGGTCGGAAAGCGGGCCGATGGCGTCGCCCACGCCGTCGAAACTGGAGAGTTCGCCGCCCGTCTCCCCCACCAGCAGTCGATTCCACGCCGCATCGGCGACGATCTGGATCGAGTGCGTCTCGACATAAGGGAAGCGATCGTAGAGATCGACCGTGCGGACCACGACGGAGGCGGTCGGCGCAAAGAAGAGCGAACGTTCGAAGTAGCGCAGCGCCTGCGCGCGATCGAATCGCGTCACGCCGACCTCGGCTGCGAGCGGAACCGGCTCGAAGGTGGCGGCGGAGATCGATCCCACGCCGAGAACCATCAGCCCGACGGCCGGCAGCAGAGTGTCCGAGCAGAACTTCCTGAACATGGCCGGATCTCCTCTCAGAACGGAAGCGACACGCCCGTCTCCAGGACGTTCGCGGAGAAGTCGTTCGTGTTGAAGTAACGCTCGTAGCCGAGGCCGAGGCGAAGCGGATGGGTCCACTCGGGGCCGCCGATCAGTTCGCCGAGCGCCAGATCGAGCCGCGTTCCGAAGAGATGCGCGTCGAACCGACCGAGGCGGTAGTCGCCGGTGCGGTAGCCGTCGACTCCGTCGAGCGTCGGGTACTCCGTCAGGAAGAATTCGGCGCTCTCCTGCGCATAGAAGCGGTAGCGACACTCGAACGTGGCTGCGGGGGTGATGCGCTGGGCGAGACGAACCGCCGCGGTCTGCGATCGCACGCCCCAGTCGTCGCCGTAGAGCTTGTAGTCGACCCAGACGCTCGATTCGTTGCCGAACCACCGCGAGACGCGCACGAAGAGATCGCGCCGCAGCCGTTCGTCGGGATGCCGCTCGGGCGCGTGCGTTCCCGCCGCGTAGACGTTGCGGTAGGGGCTGTGTTGCAGGCCACTGACGCGGTTCAACTCCACTCCGACCCGCGCGACGGTGGTGGACGTGACGATCTGCGTCGCCGTGACGTTTCCGTGCCATGTCCGACGGGCGCCGCCCTGGCCGGGGGTGTCGTCGTCGGTCAGCGGCGCGATGTCGTCCCAGCCGTAGCTCGTCCCGAATGAGATATTGAGCGATCGTTCGAAGAGATCGTGATCGAAGCGGGTGTCGAGCTGCTGCGCGAAGTAGTCCGTTTCGCGGGACAGGTAGTAGCCGATGCGCAGTCGCCGATAGTCGAGCTTGGCCGTCGCCTCATTGCGGACCTTCAGATAGTCAGCGTAAGCGCCGTTGGTTTGGGAGATGGGGCGACTCGCGGTCGTGATGGCGTCGACCGCCTCGTCGCTCCCCACCGGGGCCCGCACACCGGGGACCGTGACGCGCTCGTGATTCCACTGCACGGCAAGATGCGCGGCCGGTGTGACCTGACCGTCCCAGGCGCCGTAGTGCGACACGACGTGCACGTCGTCCGAGTCGGCGAAGAAACGGAAGAGATACGCCCCTTCGCGCTCGTCCTCTTGGAGAGCGAGTCCGGACTCCTGCGCGGCCGCGATTGCAGGAGCGATCGCGTACGCCAGGAGTCCGGCCACCAACGCGGACGTCAGAGAGGTCAGTTGCACGCGCAGCCTCCGCCGGCCCCGCCGGAGCCGCCGGTCGACCCTTCACGGGCCTCCAGCCATTTCATCTCGCGCCGCTCGGCCGCCGCGGTCCGCTCGAAATCCATCAACGGATCGGCGAGGTGCTCGCGCTGGTACTGCGGAACGGTGGCGCAACCGGCCAACGCCAAGAGGGCGCCGACGGCGACCAACAGCCTCGAGACCGCACTTCGACCCATGAGAACGCTCCTCATCGCCTAGAGACAGAGGGGTGGGGGAACTAGCGGTACTGAGCGCCCAAGAGCACCCAGATCTTGAAGAGGAACTTCTCCTCCTCGGTGAGTGCGAACTCCGCCTCCGGATGCGGCGACTCACCACTTCGCTCGCCGACGCCGAGAATCCAGTCGATGAGGGGCGAGTGCCGGGCGAAGGCCGGGACGACGACGTTGCGGCCCTCGTCCCCGTCTTCGAACTCCATCTCGCCCGAGAGACTCAGATAGCCGCGAGGGAAGACATCCATCATGTCGGTCGTATCGACGACCGCCGTGAGATCGAGTTCGCCCGGCGGCGGAATAGTGTCGGTCACGGTCACGAACGTGCTGTCGGCCAGGAGTGAATCGCGCTGGACGTACGTAGGGTGATGGCATCCCGCGCACTTCGCCTCGACGATCGGACCGATCTCGTTCTCGTAGGCAATCACCCGCCGCGCCTCGGGCGGAACGTTCAGATCCGTAGCCGGCCGCAGCCGAGCCATCGGCAGAGGATTCGTTTGAACCGGCTCCCCCAACTGCCTGTCTTCATGACACCCGACGCACTTGTCGAACTCTTCCCCCGGCCTCACATAGAGCCAAGTCCGTTTCACCACGAATCCGCGGTCCAACTCATCCATCGTGGCGAACGAGATCGGCGTGTCGGCGGGAACCTCGATCCGAAACGACCCATCGCTCTCGACCGGGGCGAACCCGAGCAGCGACCGCTTCTCGAACTCATTGGCCGAGAAGTCGCCCATCTCGCCGCGCATCGTCGGCCGGGACGCGAGCACCGCGATCCGCTCGATGGTGTCGGCGCCGCGCTGCGGACGCTCTTGCCCGTCGTTCGCGCCTCGGTTGAAGACGTCCTGCGCCAGGAAAACGCCGGTGGTCCGGTTGTGATCGACCACGCTGGGGATGACCGGCGGCTTCTCGCGCGGCGCGATCAACTGAGCGTCGTACTCGTTGGTCCGCGAGTCGTTGTACAAGAAGGTGAGATTGCGCACCGTCAACGTGGCGGGGTCCTCGGGAGTCCCGCTCCCCGTTTGGTCCAAGGTCAACGTGTACAAGGCGTAGTCGGTCTCCTCCTCGGTCGCTGCCGGAAGGGAGTACGACACGACGTACCGGTTGTCGCCGATCGGGAAGGGATACTTGAAAACGCCGTAAGGCCAGGGAGAACCGCCCGTGTTCACATCGGTGGTGAGCACATCCCAATGGCGGTGCTCGCCGTTGTCGGCGGGATCGGCCGGGCCCTGCTCCGGCTTGAGCAGCGCGAGCGGACCGGCGTCCCCTTCGATCTCGGTCGATTCGATGGCGATGATCCGGCCGTCCGGCGTCGGCTGCGCGTGGAAGAAGTTGCGGCCGTGCGGACCGAAGCTGTGGAAGGTCCCGGTTCCGTCGGGGTTGGTCGCGAAGAGCGGAAACCGGTTCATGGTTCCGAAATGCTCCCACCGCGTGTACAAGATGCGTCCGTTCGGCATCAGGGCGGGATCGAAGTCGTCGCTCTGGTTGAACGAGATCCGCTCCAGCTCGCCGCCGTCCGCGTTGCAGATATGCATATGTTCAGCCGGCGCGTGGTTGTACTCGTCCATCTCGCCGTCACGATTGCTGGTGAACAGAATCTTACCGTCGGGCAGATAGATCGGATCGAAGTCGTCTCCGCCGCCGCGCGTGACCTGTCGAAGTCCCGTCCCGTCGACGCCGATTTCCCAGATATTCCGGCTGTTCGCCCCGGGCGGGCGCAGGGAGAAGAGGATCATCCGACCGTCGAACGATACGCAGGGATCCGAGACGCCGGCGCCCACGAACCCGGTCAACGGCGTGACTTCGCCGTCGGCGGAGATCGGGGAGAGCTTGTACAGATTGCTCTCGCCCCGCGTGCGGTTGAGGCTCTCCTCTTCCGCGGCCTTCACGAAGACGAGCGCCTCGGTCGAGACCGGTTGTTGGATCAGGTCGTCCGGCGCTCTTTCTTTGCAGCCGAGCGCTCCGACCGCGAGCAGCGCGCAAACGCCGACAGAGATCGAGCTGACATGCGAGAGCGAAGCCGGGATCCTCATGGAGTGACTCCTGTCGATTCGAAGCCGGGCGCGGGCGCCCCGGTCCGACGGTGGAAAGTCAGACCGAGCAAGTATTCGCTGTAGGCGTAAGCGACCGAGCGATCGCCCTGGGGCTCGGCGCCGAGCACGCTCGTTCGCTGCCATTCCCCGCGCAGCGCGAGATCCTCCCGCACGAACAGTTCCATCCCCGCGCCGCCGGTCAGCGCATTGCGTGTGACGGGATCCGCGTTGAGCGCGCGGCCGGGAAACACCATCGCCATGCCGTAGCCGAAGCAGGCGAAGGGCTGGATTCGGCCCGGGAACGGCGCGCGCAACATCGCTTGCACTCGATAGAGGGCGGCGTGCGCGGACTTGCCGTCGCTGTGCGCGAGAGAGAGCTCGTAGCCGAGAATGCGAGATGGTTGGAAGCCGACGCGAAACGCATAGAGCGGCTCCTCTCCCAACTTGCCGCCGGCCGGAGAGAGCCAGATCCGCCGCCTGAACGCGCGGGGTCCCGGCGCGATCGCGAACGCATCGCGCGCGACCTCCGGGACGAGCGCGACGAGCGCAGGGCGGGTTAGCGATTCCTCGAGGGACAAGGCTTGTCGACGGACTACGGCGAGCGAGTCGATCCAACCGAATTCCCCGTCGGCGCTGTGCGCGACGGCGGCGTCCGAGAAGAGCAAGAGGATCAGGAGCGCGAAGCGACGAGTCCATCGGCGCAGGGCCCGTTGCAGCCGCGAGAGCGGTCGGCGGCGGCGGAATCGCCGACGTTGGGAGCTGCCCATCATGGCTTCACCTCCGTCGCCCAATCGGAGACCGCGCGGAAGTCCGCGTCGTCTCGCGAGGCGAAAGGCTTCGAGGAGTGCGGGAGTCCGCCCGCGGTCAACGCGAGCGGCTTGAGCAGGAGGAGACTTCCGTTCGGATCGAGCGCGTCGACTTGGAGCGAGGTCTGCGCGAAGTCGAACGCGACATCGGGCGCGCTGCGCGGGGAGAGTGCGAACGTTCCGCGGATCCCTCCGCCGTGACAGTCCCCTTCCATGGCGCAGCCGTGGCGCGCGAAGAGCGGCTCGATCTCGTCGACGAAGCGAGCGAAATCGAGGACGGGGCGCTCACCGCCCGAAGGGGGAGCGGGCGGTTCGGAAGGAGCGGAACAAGCGAGTGGGAGGATCGAGGCCAGGAAGAGGAGAGGGATAAATCCGGCGCGCGGGCCGACGGGATGGGTGATCCCGCCGAGCCCGCGCGCCGAAGACACACGAGTCCGATCGAGCAGTACGCCGGCGAGGCGAGGATGCGCACGCCCGATCCGACAACCCGCGTGACACTGACAAGTGCGTTCGGCGAGACGCAGCGTGCAAGCCGCACTTGCGGTTGCGACCCACTTCGACAGAGACCGGGACACGTCGTCAGATGTTCTCGGGCGCGCGACGCTCGGCCGGCGAACGGTGAGGCCGCAACCGCGCGAAGGGACTGTGGCCCCCGCGGGCGCGCGCTCAACGGCTCGCGTCGCATTCTCTCGTCGGTTGAACATCTGAGGACCTCTCCGCGCTGCTGCGGTGGTCCCCCCCAGGACGGACCTGCGTTCCATGCCGGACGCCGACCCACTTTCGAACGGCGTGCCCGTGGTGGGGCACGATGCCCTGTCGTCGCTGGAGCGCCGCTGCGCCCCGCCGTTGCGAGATCCCCCAACACAAGGCGCGTGCCAGCCGAATGGGTTGATCGACGCAATGCAGTCAGAATGCATTCAGACCGCGTCGTCACAACGAAATGCGGTTGATCTGAGGAGTCGCGCCCTGGGCTCGACGGGTGCGCGAGAGGTCCGAGTGAAACAAAGAGAGCGAGGAGAAACTCCTCGCTCGTTACTTTCGACCCGGCAAAATCGGGTTCAGTTCAGTCGAATCACCTTCGTCTGACGCGCGCGGCCGTCGCTGGCGACGCGGAGGAAATACAGTCCGGCCGCGAGCGAGGCGCCGTCTTCCCCGCGTCCGTCCCATTCGAACCGATGGAGCCCCGCGCCGAACTCCGCCGACACGACCGAGCGAACCCGCTGACCTCCGGCGTTGAAGGCGTCGATGGCCACCAGACCCGCGTTCGGCAGGCGGAGCTGGAGCTCGATCGTGTGCTGGAACGGATTCGGCGAGACGCTGAGCTCGGGCCGTCTCGCGAACTCGGCGTCGTCTCCGTGGTCAGCGTCGACGGCGGTCGGCTTGGGGTGCGCGAGCAGGTACTCGATGACCAGATTGTTGAAGGCGGCCGACAGGTTCGGAGAGTGCGCGCCACCCGGGATCGTCCAGAGTTCGGTCGATCCACCCGCGGCGCAATCGGTCGCGTAGCGGCGGACGGTCGATTCCGAACCCGCGATCGACGCGTCGAGATCGAGTGGCGGCGCACTCGTGTCCGGGAGCAGATCGCACCCGTCGAAGCCGGCCCATTGTTCGACCGTGCCGATGGCGCCGGGATAGAGGGCTCCGAACAGGTTCCCGCCGTGGTAGCGGATCACGGTGTCGTTCGTGCCGTGGATCTGCAGCGCATGGACCGGAGCGACCGGTGAACAGTCGATCGGGCTCTGGAACGTCGCGCCGGCCAGGCTCGCGATCGCCGCGATCGTCTCGGGATGGTCGCAGGCCATGCGATACGACATGAAGCCCCCGTTCGAGTGTCCGATGAGGTAGACCCGTCGGTCATCCACCGTGAGCTGCGCCTTGACCGCATCGATCAACGCCAGGAGGTAGCCCGAGTCGTCGATGGTCGAGCCGTAGAAATTGCAGCAGGCGTCGGTCGCGTTCCAGAATCGATTGCCGCCCGGATCGATCGAGCCGTCCGGCCGCGCATAGAGGAATCCGTACTGCTCCGAGAGCGGAGCGAACTGCATGTACGCCTCCTGCGCGGCGCCCGATGCGCCGTATCCGTGCAAGAGCAGCACGAGCGGCATGGGAGTGCCGGACTGATAGGACGCCGGAATCGAGACCGACACCGGTCCGCGGCCGAGGTCGATGATCACGTTCCCCGCAGCGTTCGTCCGCGAACGCTGCGGCGCCTCAGGCAGCGGCACGACCGGCAACTCAACGACCGGCAACCCCGTTGGCTGACCGAACCCCGCAGTCGCGCCCCCCAACAGCAGCGACGTCACCAGAACCAAACCGATACTCACCCGTCCCACACACTTCATCTGTCTTCTCCGTTGATGCCGTGACTTCACTCCGTCGACTCCCGCCGCGCCCGCGCGAGCAGCTCGCTCAATCCACGCTGGTCGGCCCATCGATCAAGGTACGCGTCATCGAGCCGACTGCTCTGCACCTTCATCACACCCATGACGTCGTACCACTGGCGATCGGACACCTCATTGCCCAGTCGGCACCATTCGAGCTTCCGCAAGATGACGTCTTCGGCGCTCGCCAATCGCAAGACGTGACCCTCCAGGCCCGGCAACCGAGCGTCGACGGCTCGCGCAAACTGTTGTCGGTCGAACTCAGTGTCGCCGCTCACGTACACGTCGATCTTGAAGGACGTCCCTCCGTGGATGAGGTTGAATCCGCGGCGATGACGCACCGCTTCGAGCACCGCCGCGTCGCTGACGTAGAAGTGGCGTCGCGCAGCCTCGACGAGCCGCGGGATGTCAACTTCTTCGAGCTCGACGACAACGTCCAGGTCGATCGTCTGGCGCGGCAACCCTTGCAGCGAACTCGCAACAGAGCCCCCAACGACACAACGGAGCTTCAGCTCGGCGACCATCTCCAGGAAGCGAGCTATCGGGCCGAAAATGTCGGAGTCGAACACCTAGAGCCCCATCAGGTCCGGGTCCCATCCGTAGACGTCGCGCATCGTCTGCGCATCGAGTCGCAACGCGGCCGCGCGCAGCCCGACTTCGCGTTCGTCCGCCTCGGGGTAACGCAGGCGAATTCCCGCCCGCGAGACGCTGTCGTTGAACAGGATGAGCGACCTCAGGAGCAAGAACCTCTCCCCGATCGTCATCTCGCGGAGCCGAGCGATCTGGAATCGCTCCGCCTCGATGCTGGTGTCCGGAGATTGGGTGCGATAGCCGTCATGCATGTCGCGAGAAGGATAGTCCGCGTTCTACTGTGCTGGCCAGACGAACCCAGGACATGGCGCCGGAGCAGCTCGAGTCGGGCAAGACCACGGTGCAGAGCGACATCTTCGCGACGGCGCGCTGAGCGCGCCTTCCACGGTGGTGGCCAACTTCGATCCTGCGGTCGAGCGCGTGCTCCTGCGATGCCTGGCGCGAGATCCGGCGCGTCGTCCGGCTTCGGCGCTCGCCGTCGCCGGCCGGCACGCCGGGCGGCATTCGACGAGGAGTCGGTGTCCTCTGCGCGGTCGCGGTGCTCGTGGCGCTCGTCGTGCAGTTCCGATTCGGACAGTCGTCCGAGCCGGAGCGGCACTTCCATCTGGAGAAGCCGCCGGCCGTGCTCCTCGATCGCGCGCGCACGCTCCTCGATCGATTCGACGCGCCCGAGCCGGTCGACTTCGCGCACAGTGTTCATCGTAACGGCGAGTTCATCGAGCACGTCGCGCTCTCCGATTCGACGGCCGGCAAGTGGCGAAGGCTGCGCGACGACCGTCCTTCCGGGATGCTCTATTGGTATCGACAGAGTCCGAGTCCGCTCGTGCCGATGGGCATGAGTGGAAGGGTCGAGTTCGAGGACCCTCCGGTGCGAATCGCCGGCATGGCGAATCTCAGGCTCGATTCGCAGGGCAGATTGCTGTTTCTCCAGGGCGTTCCGCCGCAGGTGATTCCGCAGAGCGAGCCAGGGGCGGCGGCGCGCGATTCCGTTCCGTCATTCGAGCCGATCTGGGATCTCGCCTTCACCGAAGCGGGACTCGATCGCGCGCGGTTCACGTCGAGGGCATCCGTCTGGAATCCGCCTGTCCACGCCGACCGACCGCGCGATCCAGTACATGTTCTTCGCGCTCTCGATCTCGGTCATGGGGGGAGGGATCTTTCTCGGCGTGCGCAATGTCCGACTGGGCCGGAGTGATCGACGCGGCGCCTGGCGCCTCGCGCTCTTCGTCTTCGCCGGGTTCGCCCTCCTCTGGCTGCTCGGCGGCTTTGGCGATCCGCTGGTCGGACGCGACCTCCTCATCGGCGGCGTCTTCTTCGCGATCTGTTCGATCACGGTGTTGGTGCGCTTCGGGGTGCTCCCGTTCCTGATCGGGCTCTTTCTCCGCAGAGTGGCGATGGAGCTTCCGCTCACCCTCGACGGCGGCGCGTGGTACTTCGGCGCGACCGGGCTCGCCTTCACGGTGATCCTCGGGCTCACGCTCTACGGCCTTTGGATCGCGCTGCGTGGACGCGCCAGCGTCGACGACGAGTTCGCCGAAGGCTGATTTCGGGCCGCGTGCTATCCTGCCGCCGCTCCAACTCGCAAGGTCAGGAGTCACTCCCGCACATGGAGAAAGCGCATCGCATCCTGATCGTCGACGACGAGGAGTTCATCCGGAAGGGACTCGCGCGCACGGTCTTGAACATGGGTCACGAGGTCGAGGTCGCCGCCGACGCCGCCGAGGCGCGGCAGAAGGCGATCTCCTGGGCCCCGGATCTGATCATCACGGATCGCCAGTTGCCCGACGGCGAGGGCCTGGAGTTGATCGCCGAGCTGCAGGATCGCGGCGTCGAGGCGACCTTCCTCATGCTGACGGGCCACGGCACGATCGACAACGCGGTCGAGGCCACCCGTCGCGGCGTCTACGACTATCTGATCAAGCCGGTGGAGATCGATCGGCTGCGCGACGCCCTGGCCAAGGGGCTGGAGCGGGCCGACATGCGCAAGGAGGTGCTGCACCTCCGGCGCGAGCTGATGCAGAGCGGCCGTCTGCAAGATCTGGTCGGCGTCTCGCCCGCCATGCAGGAGCTCTATCGGTTGATCGAGCAGGTCGCTCCGACCAACGCGTCAACCTTGATCGTGGGCGAGAGTGGCACCGGCAAGGAGATCGTCGCGCGCACGCTGCACAACCTGAGCCCGCGGTCGCTGGAGCGGTTCGTCGCCATCAACTGCGCGGCGATCCCGGAGTCGCTCTTGGAGAGTGAGCTCTTCGGCCACGAGAAAGGCTCGTTCACCGGCGCGACCTCCGCGCGTTCGGGTTGTTTCGAGATGGCGCATCGCGGCACGATCTTCTTGGACGAAATCGGCGACATGCCGATCTCGCTCCAGAGCAAGTTGCTCCGCGTCTTGGAGGACGGTCGCGTCCGTCGTCTGGGCAGCTCGGTCGAGCAGAGCGTCGACGTGCGCGTCGTGGCCGCGACCAACGCCGACGTGACCGCGTTGCGCGGTTCGGGGCGCTTCCGCGAAGACCTCTATTTTCGCCTCAATGTCTTCACCATCCAGCTCCCGGCGCTGCGCGCGCGCAAACAAGACATCCCGATGCTGCTGGAGCACTTTCGCGAGCAATACGCGCGAGAGAATCGACGCCCGGTGGTCGGCTTCACGCCGGAGGCGATGGAGATCCTGCGCGAATACGCCTGGCCCGGGAACGTGCGCGAACTACGCAACATCGTGCAGCGCGCCGTCATCCTCTGTCGCGAGGAGGAGATCGGCGTGCGCGACCTTCCGCCCGCGTTGCGCGCCGCCTCCGGACGCGCCGTGGCGACCTCGGGAGGAGTCGGCGGGCACGCGGCGCCGGCGGCGCATGAAGCAGGCGCCATTCGCCTGACCGTCGGCACCTCGATCGAAGAGGCGGAACGAAGGCTCGTCCTCGAGACGCTCTCCGTCTGCGGCGGCAACAAGACGCGCGCCTCCGCGCTCCTCGGCATCACGCCGAAGACGCTCTATGCGAAGCTCCGTCAATACGCGGCGACGCAAGAAGAGCCGGAGCCCGGCGGCGAGGCGACCGCCCCGCTCGGGTGAGGAATCGCGTGCGATCGGCGGCTCTCGACTCGGGCTGGCGGAGTCGCCAACTGCTGGCGTTGCTCTTCCTCGGGATCCTGTTGGTCTCGATCTCGGGCCTGCTCCAACTCACGACGGTGACGCGACTGGCGGCCGAGTCGGCCCAGAGCGAGTGCGAGCTGATCTCACAGACGGTCTACCTGCGCATCGCGCAACTGGTGGGTGAGCGCCCGGAGGATCCGGTCACGGCGCTCCGAGACGACGAAGGTCTCGCGCTGCTCCTGCAAGCCGCCACCTCGCACGCATCCGCCATCGCCTACGTCGCGGTTTGCGACTCTACCGGCGTCGCGATCACGCACACCAACCCCGACGACATCGGACAACCGGTCGCGCCGAAGCCGCCGTTCCAACCGACCACGGGCCTGCTCGACGCCTTCGCGCGTTTCACCCAGCTCGGGCGAGGCACGTTCGACTACGGCATGGACAAGCCGCTGCTCCTGGGCGGGCGGCCGTTCACTACGATCCGCGTCGGAGTGGCCGACACCTTCATCCGCGATGCGGTCGGGCGCGCCTTCCGGTCGACGCTCGTCGCCGGCCTCTTGCAGATCGGACTCGCGCTCGTCTTCGGCGTCGCCCTGGCGCGCGTGGCCGCCGGTCGACTGCGCCGATTGGAGGAAGGGATCGGGGCCATCCGCGAAGGACGCTTCGAGAGTCGGATTCCCGAAGCGGGCCTCGACGAATTCAGTCGTCTCGCCCGCGAGATGAACCTGCTCGGCGAGGCGATCCAGAGGGAGCGGGCCTCGCAGGGAGACGGCGCCCGCCAGATCCGTCGCGCGGTCGAGTTGCTGAGCGACGCCGTGCTCACGCTCGGGCCGAGCGGCGAAGTCGTGCTCGTCAACGAGCCGGCCGCACTCATCCTCGATGTCCCGGTCGACGCGATGCGCGGCAAACGGCTAGAGGATGTCCTGCCCGAGGGCCATCCGGTCCGCGTGCTCATCGATCGCTTGCGCGCCGGTCAACAGCGGTCGCTGCTCGTCCCGCTTCCCCGCGGCGGATACGTCGCCGTCGGACATCGGCTGGCGGGCGAGGGAGACGGCGGAGGGTATTTCATCGAGTTCAAACGCGAGGCGCAGCAAGAAGAGCTGCACTCGCTCGTCGACCGCTCGCGCGTCAATTCGCGCCTCGGGCAGATGGCCGCCGGCGTCGCCCACGAGATCCGCGGACCGCTGCAGAAGATCAACATCGAGTTGGATCAGTTGCGCCGCGCGAACGAGCAGAGTCCGGAGGAGGTGCGCTCGCACGTGCGCGCCGCGCTGGACAACGTGCAAGCGATGCAGAGAGCGATCAGCGGTTTCCTCAAGGTGGCGCGGCTCAGTCGACCGAATCTGGAATCGGTCGAAGTCGACCGGCTGTTGGCCGAGATCCACGAGGCGGGACAGGCTGAGGCCAACTTCGCCGGTTGCGACTTGGAGCTGAGCAGCGATGCGAGCGAGAGTCCGGTCATGCAGATCGATCGCCAGGTCATCCGTCAGGCGATCGAGAATCTGATGCGCAACGCTCTGCAGGCGGCGCCGTCGCGCGATCAGGTCGTCCGGTTGGAGAGCCGCCGGGTCGACGGCGAAGTCTGGATCACCGTGCGCGACACCGGTCCGGGGATCCCGCCCGAGCATCTCGCACGGGTCTGCGACCTCTATTTCACGACGAAGGAGAGTGGCACCGGGGTCGGCCTGGCGCTGGTGCGGCAGGCGGTCGAACTGCACGGGGGCGACGTCGAGATCGAGTCGATCGTGGGAGAGGGCACCGCCGTGACGTTGCGGCTTCCGATCCGAGCGAACAATCCTGAAGAAGACCTCGGCTAAGCTGTGCGCGTGAAGGCGAGGATCAACCGGTCGGAAACGCTCTGGACGACGTTCGGCTCCGCCGGGAGTCGAGTCGCGTTCGTCTGTCTAGCGGCGGCGTTCCTGTCGGGATGCGCGCTCTCTCCGCGCCTCGGCCCGCCGCCCCTGGCCGGGCCGCCGACCGATCTGATGCGCAGCGCCGAACCCGATACGCTGGTCGCCCCTGCATCGACGCCGACCGAGGCCTCGACTCCCACCGCCTCGAGCACGCGCACGCGCGCGCCGCGAGCGACTCTCCCCAAAACTCGCACCGCGACAGACTCGACCGCCGCCGCCACCAGCGGCGGTCAGCCCGATTCCGTGTCCATCGCGCCGGCCGAAGCGACGTTGCCGCGTCCCGCGCTCTCGATCGATCTCCCCGAGTCGGAGCGGGCCCGCCTGGAGACGAAGGCGCTGCAGGATCTGGAAGCGTGCGAGTCGATCGTGAGTCGACTCGGCGGCCGCAATCTGACGACCGAAAGCGACGAGAAACTCCGGACCGTGCGCGGGCTCTTGCTGCAGGCGCACTCCGCGCTGAGGCGACGCGACCTCTCCGCGGCGGCCAATCTCGCACACAAGGCGAAGCTACTCGCGATGGAGATCCAGCCGCATGGGAGCTGAGGCGGCCGCCGCGCTGGAGCTCGCCGGGGTCGCCAAACAGTTCGGCGGCCACGCGGCGCTCGCCCGCACCGATCTCGCCATCGCGCGCGGCGAGTGTCTCGTGCTCATCGGTGAGAGCGGTTCGGGCAAGTCGACCGTCTTGCGGCTGCTCAATCGTCTGCTGGCGCCCGATTCCGGCGAGGTGCGTCACAACGGACGTTCGATCGCCGCCGTCGATCCGGTCTCGCTGCGCCGCGCAATCGGCTACGTGCCGCAAGACGGCGGACTGCTGCCGCACTGGACGGTCGCGCGCAACGTCGGTCTGGTCCCGCGGCTGCTCGAATGGGACTCGAGCCGCGTCGAGGCGCGGTGCGCGGAGATGCTGCGATTCGTCGACTTAGACCCCACCGCCTTCGGCCGGCGGTATCCGCGCACGCTTTCCGGCGGACAACGTCAGCGGGTGGCCATCGCGCGCGCGTTGGCCGCCGATCCTTCCGTCGTGTTGCTGGACGAGCCGTTCGGCGCGTTGGACGCGCTCTCTCGCGACGCGCTGCGCCAGGAGTTCCGCCGCTGGCGCGCCAGCTTGGAGAAGACGATCGTGCTCGTGACGCACGACCTGACGGAGGCGTTCCAGTTGGGGGATCGTGTGGCGGTGTTGCGCGCGGGTCAGATCGAGCAGATCGCGACGCCGACGGAGCTGAGGGCGCGGCCGGCGACCGAGTACGTCGCGAGGCTGTTGGCGGTGCATTTTGCGGGAGGGGTGGAGTGAGGGGGCGAGCGCGGGTGTGGGTGCTGGCGGGGGTTCTTGCGGCCAGCGTTGTTGGCGCGACGGGGCGAGTCGGCGGGCAAGAGGATGGGCCGGCCAAGGCGCCGGCCCGTCCTCTTGTGCTGGTCTCCAAGAACTTCGAAGAGAGTCGGCTCTTGGCGGAGATGTTCGCGCAACTGATCGAACGTGAGACGACGCTTTCGGTCGAGCGCCGGTTCAATCTGGCCGGCACGCAGGTCTGTCTGGAAGCGGTGCGCACGGGCGCCGCCGATCTCTATCCCGAGTACACCGGCACCGGGTTGGTCTCGATCCTCGGGCTGCCCGCCGAGACCGATCGGGCCAAGGTGCTGGCCACGGTGCGGCGTGAGTTCGCCGCCAAGTGGGATCTCGTCTGGCTCGCGCCGCTCGGCTTCGAGAACTCGTTCGCTATCGCATTGCGCCAAGAGACAGCGCAGCGCCTCGGCGTCACCACGCTCTCCGGCCTGGGTCCGCGTTCGAAGGAGCTGCGAGCAGGATTGGGACTGGAGTTCGTCCAGCGTCCGGACGGCTATCCCGGCCTGCAGGAGACCTACGGCCTCGACTTCGGCGAGGTGCGCGCTCTGCAGCACGCGCTCAAGTACCAAGCGGCCGGCGCGGGCGAGATCGACGCGCTCGATGTCTATACAACCGACGGCGAGATCGCCCGCCACGGACTGGTCGTGCTCGACGACGACCGTCGCTTCTTTCCGCCGTACGAAGCCGCGCCGCTCGTGCGCGGCGCCACTTTGCGCGCGCATCCGGAGATCGCGGTCGCCCTCGCCCGGCTCGCGGGCGTCCTCGACGAGACGCGCATGCGCCGCTGGAATCTCGCGCTGCAGGAACAGACCGCGACGGTCGAAGAGGTGGCCGAGCAAGCATTGGCGGAGCTCGGTCTCATCGACGCGGCGGTTCGCTCGACCGAGTCGAGCGCGCGCGACCTCGGGCTCCTGCCGTATCTCTGGCAAGAGCGCGCCGAGCTGTGGGGCCACACCCTGGAGCATCTCGCGTTGGTGTTGGTCTCGTTGCTCCTCGCCGCGGTCGTCGGTCTCCCGCTCGGCATCGGGTTGGAGCGACACCCGCGCTTCGCCGAGCCGATCCTCCGGGCGATCGGGCTCCTGCAGACGATCCCCTCGATCGCGCTCCTCGCCTTCATGATCCCGTTGCTCGGCATCGGCGCACGGCCGGCCATCGCCGCGCTCTTCCTCTACGCGCTGCTTCCGATCGTGCGCAACGCGTACGTCGGCGTGAGCGAGGCCGATCCGGTGGCCAGCGACTCCGCTTGGGCGCTCGGCATGACGCGCGGACAGGTGCTGCGCGAGGTGCGACTGCCGCTCGCCGCGCCCACCATCCTCGCCGGGATCCGCACGGCCGCCGTCATCAACGTCGGCACGGCGACCCTGGCCGCCTTCATCGGCGCGGGCGGCCTCGGCGTCCCGATCGTTTCCGGCATCCAGATGGCGAATGCGACCGTGATTCTTTCTGGGGCCTTGCCGGCCGCCGGTCTGGCCTTGATCGTGGACGGTGTTCTGGCCGCCATCGAACGCAACGTCCGGCCGAAAGGAGTCCGCGCATGACCCCATCCTGGATCTTCTCCCAGCGCCTCCTCGCTCTCGCGCTCGCGCTCTCTCTCCTCGCTCCTCTTGCGATCTCTCCCGCGAACGCCGAGGATGCGCCGCCGGCTTGTTCCGCCCCTGCGTACCGACAGTTCGACTTCTGGCTCGGCGAGTGGCGAGTCACGCTTGCGGACGGCGCCGTTGCCGGTACGAACCGGGTCACGTCGCTCCTCGGCGGCTGCGCGTTGCAGGAGAACTGGACGGGCGTATCGCTGCTGACCGGGCAGAGCCTCAACGCCTACGACTCGGTCCGCGGCGTGTGGCGACAGAACTGGGTCGACTCGGGCGGTTCCTCGCTGGTCCTCGAGGGAGGATGGAACGGCACGGCCATGGTGCTGGAGGGGGCCACGGTCGGGGAGAAGACGACGACGCATCACCGCATCAGTTGGACGCCGATCGATCCTCGCCAAGTCCGCCAGATCTGGGCGACGCGCGAAGGGGAGTCGGGCGAGTGGGTGATCGCGTTCGACGGACTGTATACAAAGCAGTAGGCGGAGGAGGCGCGGTGTGAAGTCGTTCCGAGACGCGATGCGGGAGGAGCTACGCCTCAGCCTCCGGTCGCCGCTTCCCGAGATTCCTCCGAAATATTTCTACGACGCCGCGGGTTCCGCTCTCTTCGACCGCATCACCGAGCTGCCGGAGTACTACCTCACGCGCACCGAGACTTCATTGCTCGAGGCCCACGCGCCAGACCTGGCGGCGCACGTGCGGCCGGACGAGTTGGTGGAGCTCGGTTCGGGCTACTCGATCAAGACGCGCCATCTGCTCGACGCCGTCCGCGCCAACGGGTCGCTGCGCCGGTACATCCCTTTCGACTTCAGCGAGCCGGCCATGGCCGAGTCGGTGCGCCGCGTCGGCGCACGCTACCCGGGCGTCACGATCCAGGGGGTCATCGGCGACTTCGAGCGTGACTTGGGCTCACTCCCAGAACCGCGTCGTCGGCTGATGGCCTTCCTCGGGAGCACGATCGGCAATCTTCCGCCGGAGCGCACCGGCGCGTTTCTCGCGTCGATCCGACGTCAACTCGATCCGGACGGCGCGTTCCTCTTGGGCGTCGATCTCGTGAAGGATCCCACCGTGCTCGAGGCGGCCTACAACGACGCGCAGGGCGTAACCGCCGCGTTCAACCTGAATGTCCTGCGGGTGCTGAATCACGAACTGGGCGCGTCGCTCTCGTTGGAGGACTTCGAGCACGTCGCGTTCTACGACGAGGAGAACCACTGGATCGAGATGCGGCTGCGCGCGCGCCGTCCGATCTCCGCGCACCTTCCTGGACTCGACGAGACCACGGAGGCCGCCGGCGCGCCGTTTCTGCTGGAGCTGGCCGAGGGCGCCGAGATTCGCACCGAGATCTCGCGCAAGTTCACCCGCCCCGAGGTCGAATCGTTGCTCACCTATGCCGGTCTCACGCTCCATTCGTGGGTCACCGATCCCGCGCGGTGGTTCGCTCTCGTGCTCGCGACACCGAGCAGCCGCTAGCGACGCGCCCGGTCCTCGCGTGCCGCCCCCTCCCAGTCCGACCTGGCCTCATCGTCCGCGCGCCGGGTAGGATGCCGCCCATGCCGAGCCGTACCTCAGCGATGTCTCCAGGCGCCTCTCTGGGCTGGCTGCCCTACGTCCTGCCGTTCGCGCTCTACTGTCTCTTCTTGGTCGGCAAGCCGTACCTGCCGTTCACGCCCGACATCGAATATCTGATTCGCATCGTCGTCGTCGGCGCCGCCATCGCGTTCATCTCGCGGAACGTCTTCCAGTTCAAGCCGCTGCACTGGGGCCCCAGCATCGGTCTCGGCATCGTCATCTTCGCCATCTGGATCGGCCCCGATCTGCTCTTCCCGGGCTATCGCGACAGCATCCTCTTCACCAACCCGCTCCTCGGAAAACCCGAGAGCACGATGCCGCTCGAGCTGCGCACCGACGTCTGGTTTCTCGTCCTCCGCTGCATCGGCACTGCACTGATCGTCCCCATCGCCGAAGAGCTCTTCTGGCGCGGCTGGCTCATCCGCGTCCTCGTCGACCGCAACTTCGAAGCCGTCCCCATCGGCAAGGTCGACCGCTTCGCCTTCTGGACCGTCGCGCTCCTCTTCGCGACCGAGCACGGCCCTTACTGGGATGTCGGATTGATCGCCGGCATCCTCTTCAACATCTGGCTCGTCCGCACCCGTTGCCTATCGGACTGCATCGTCGCGCACGCAGTCGCCAACGCCTTGTTGGCCGCGTACGTCATCCAGCGCGGGCAGTGGCAGTTCTGGTTGTAGGCAAGGGCTGACGCCCGGCGCTCGAGCTACAAGATCAGTCGGTAGGCGATCACCATTCGTCATCGAGGCTGGTCGACGCGCCGAACCCCGTGACCACGACGATCTCGCGTCGGCGCGGATAGAGCGGGTCGTCGGTCCGGCTCGACCCGTCTTCGCGCGCCTGCGCTGTTGCGTTCCCGCATCTGATGGTCCCCTTCGAGTCGCGCCACGAGCAACCGTGTGTATCACAGCGACGGCGAGGTGAAGATCTGGTTGGACCCGAACATCGAACTCGCCCACAATTCCGGCCTGAGCGCACAACGCGTCGTCACGACTCTTCGTCTCGTCAGGGAGCATGAAGATGAAATCCGGAAAGCCTGGACGGAGCACTTCGGTGGTTGAAGTCACGCACATCTCGGTCCACGGGCTCTGGCTGCTACCTCCGAGTGGCGAAGTCTTCCTGTCGTTCGACACGTTTCCTTGGTTCCGAGAGGCCACGATCGGGCAACTGCAGAACGTGAAGCTGCTCGACGAGGAGCATTTGTACTGGGCGGATCTCGACGTAGACCTCACGGTCGACTCGATTCACAACCCAGAGAAGTACCCGCTCGTGAGCGGGCCTTTGTCCAGCAAGACACACCGGCAGTCGGCCAAAGCCGGGAAGGTCTCGGAGCGGTCACCATCGAAGCGGACGCGCACCCGGGGCTGACCGTTCAGGTCTGCCGCCAAGGGTCTGAAGCCCGCAACTCGTCTCGAGACGAGTTCGGCTACGCGCTCACCGACTCCCGCTGAACTGCGACTTGAGCGCTCCCCAGGTCGAGTGCTCCACGGGGACGGGCGGAACGGAGATCAACTGCAGGGTGCCCCACGCGAGGGGAACGCCCACCTCTCCTCCGTAGGGGCACTCGCCCCAGAAGATTTCCGCGAGCGGGATGAATTCCTCGCGGTGGTTCACAGGGCCGACGGCGGGGGCGAAGTGGATGAACCCGCGGGTCTCGCTGCGAACCTCTCCTAGCTCGACGCCCGATTCGTCGGCGCAAGAGGCGCTCGTCGCGGCGTTCCTGAGCTCCCCGACGTTTCAAGACAAGGATCACTTTCGACACTGGATGTACCGAAGTATCCGCTGGCGGGCGTTGGATGCGTTCAGGACTCGCGCAGTCCGATCGCGATTGCTCCAGGCAAATGTCGAGCTGCTTCGTCCTTCCGACGCCGACTCGACGATCCGTGGAGAGACGATCGCCGAGAGGCTCCGTCGAGCCATCGACACCCTGCCGGAGCGGCAAAAGCGGGTGGCTGAATTGAGCCTGCTTGCGAACGATGACAATCACGCCATCGCGAAGGCGCTCGGGATAGATGAGAGCGCCGTACGGTCGCATCTCCGTCACGCCAAAGCAAAGTTGGTTCGATCACTCGAAGAGGACTGACCCACCATGCGTAGCGATCCATCTCGAAAAGCGGCTCGCCTCGACAAACTCATGCGAGAGAAGCAACGGATCAACTTTGAAATCGACGACGTCCTGGTCTCCATCGCTCGCGCTGGAAGATCGCCGATGACGGGTGTGTCCGAGAGGATTCGTGATGTACGCAGGTCCACTCCGTTGTTGATCGGTGTCTGCATCGTCAGCGGTCTCATCGGGGGAGGCGCGCTGATTTCCGAGGCGTTCGGGGGATCGGAGCGTTCTCTAACCTATCCACCGAGTACGTCCTCTCCTCGCACGAGATCGCCTCCGCCAGGATTGCCGAAGGGGAATCGGCCCGAGAGTGGAACGTGGTCTACGCGGTGCTCGAAACGATGGTGCTGCAGCACGGCGTACTCACGTCCACCGCGGCGTTCAAGGCGACCCTGAGCGAGAAGGCTCACATCCTGGACGGCGTCCCCGGGTTGAAGGATGAGTTCGAGGCGCTGCGCAAGTCGATCTCCTGAGGGGGAGGGTCATGTCGGACGGTCTCGCGAAGGTGCTCGCCACTCTGTTCCTGATGGCGGGACTGGGAACGCTCGTGGTTGTCATGCGCGCCACGGTCAAGCCGCCGTCAGATCAGGAACTCGGCGATGCCAGGACGAAGTTCGGCGCGAACTCGAAACGCGAGAGGTGGCTGGGTGCGATCGATCTGGTTCACGACGTACTCGCCGACGCCGGATGCGCTCCTCCCCGTCGGTCGCCAACGGTCTCGGGCCTGCAACTCGTTTTGAAACGAGTTGCGCTACCGGTTACCGCTCCCCGCTCCCAGCTCACCGACTCCCGCTGACCTGCAACTTGCGGCGCCGGCCCGAGACTCAAGCGCGCGTCACGCTCGAGCTCGACCCGGCGTTCCGCGCTTCCGTTTACTCGTGCTCAGCGGCGCTTTCGTGGGAGCCATCTTCTTCGACGACCCCCGAAGCCACGTCGCAAACTCGGCTTCCTCCATCTCACGCGTCGAGAGGGCGATCGTAGCGCGCACTGCGTCGACCTCGGGAGCTTCGAGTCGGTAGCCGTTGAGCTCGGGGAAGACGCCGGCGACGGTCAGCGCGACGCGTTTGTTGCCGTCGTTGAAGGGATGGTTTCTCGTGAGGGCGGAGGCGTACCCGGCGGCGAGTTGGAAGATGTCAGGTTCTCCGTAGGCGGGCCGGTTCTTCGGTCCCGCCAAGGCAGATTCGAGAAGCGCCTCGTCCCGGGTTCCGATGGGGCCGCCGTGCGCGGCGAGAAGCGCCTGATGAATCGCGAGCGCGGCCGCCTTCGAGATCCATCGAGGCTCTTTCTTCACTTCGCTAGTTCGCGGAGCGCGTTGCGGTAGCGTCCCATGAAGTCTTCCGCGAGCTTCATCGTGTTCTCGAACTCTGGATCGTACGGAGTGATCTGGAATCCGTCGGGGGTCTCGGTGAGGAAGAGCTTGTCCCCCTCCTTTACTCCAAGTGCGTTGGCAGCTCCCGCGGGGAGGGTGAGCCCTAGGGAGTTTCCGACCTTTCGAACCGTGAGCCGGACCATGCGATAGCCTCCGCAGTTGGTGAGCACTGTTGTTATAACATCATCGGCGCTCAGAGCCAGGCTCACAACCAGAGAGTGCGTGACGGCAGTCCCCACGCGGCATGCAGGCCAGGCAGCTCTGCCGAGTGAAGGGGGTGAACGGGGGTCGTCAGACGCGAGACTTAGGCGTGTTGGTCGTCATAACTAGATACACGCCAAATTGTTAGAGAACTCGCGGGGAGCGCGCGAGCCCAGCCCCCTCACTCTGCCAGCCGCCGACGGACCTCCCGGTGCTCGACGGCGCAGGCGTCCGCGATTCTCATCGTCTCGTCGAACTCGGCGGTGCGGCGGATGAGTTGGAAGCCGGTGGGCGTCTCGACGAGCAGCAGCGCGTCGCCTGCCTTTACCCCGAGGGCTCGGACAGCGTCCGCGGGGAGGAGCATCCCCGACGAGTCTCCGAACGTTTGGACGACGAGCCGGATCGTCGACAACTCCACCGGCCAACTGCGAGCCTGTCCTCGATCGAACCCCATCCCCACCCCCTCACCGGTCTCCCGTCCCCTTCCTTGGGAAGCGAGATTTCGGAGGGAAGTGCGCAGTGAAAGATGAGATTTGTTCGGGGAGCCGCTGCCTCACGGACGGTCGAAGGCCGGCGAGCGTGACCTCGCAAGCCGCTCGCGGCTACACTCCTCCCGCCACCGGTCGGTCCACCGCGGGCATGGCAGCAGCTCGACTCCCGCTTCAGGCAGATTGATGACACCCCAGCATGGAGCACTCCGTCCTGACCCGAGATTTTCGTCCGTCGATTGCGTCGGCCGCGGCTTCGATCCTCGTGACTCTCTTCGCGCTGGGAGCGCCGGCCGTTGGAGAGGCGCACGCCGCCCCGCCGCTGACCTATCCCCGCCTCGCGCTCTACACGAACGCCGTCGGAGCGATGTCGTCCGCGGCGCTCGACACGATCGCGCGGTACGACCTGGTCGCGCTGAACGAGCCCCCGCATCGCATCCGAGCGCTCCGGCAGCGAAATCCCGAGATCGAGCTCTTCTATATCTGGATGCCGCAGAACTTCGTGGGGTGGAACGAGAACTCCACGACCTGGCATCCGGACACGACCTGGAGTCTCATCCGCCTCTGCCAGTTCTACGCGCAGAAGAACGACTGGTATCTGCGCGACACGAACGGCGAGCGCATTCCCGAGTGGGACGGGTACGCGGCGAACTGGACTCGACATTGTCCCCGCGGAACGTATGGGACCTCGCGCGGCCTGACCTACGTCGAGTGGCTGGTGCAGGAAGCGCTGCCGAGCTTCACCGGCGGCAGCGAAGTCCATCCCGCCATGGGTTGGGACGGCCAGGGATATCAGGGCCTCATCCTCGAGGTGCTGGTCGACTGCGTCGGCTCGATCGGTTGGGAGCGGTATGCGAACGCCGATCCGGATCAGAATGGCGTGGCCGACGGCGTCTACGGATTCTGCTCGCAGGGCGGAGCGGACGATCCGCTCTCGGTTCTCTATCGCGAACAGAACGAACTCTTCCACCAACGATTCTGGGACGCGGTCGGTCACGAAACGCCGGTCGTCTTGAGCGGACGCAATCCGTACATCAATCCCGCCTGGTGGACCGATGTGACCGGCTACAAGTTCGAAGGATGGGTGCACCGTCCCGAAGAGCCGTGGCAGGACTGGCGCGACTTCTTCTACGGACTGCATGACTCGTCGGGGCGAGAGTTCTGGGGCCCCGGCTATCAGTGGGCGGAGTGGGAAGCGGGCCATCTCGGGAACGACCCTCGCGAAGGATGGGACACGAGCCTGCTCCAGATCTTCGTCAAGCCGCAGGACTCCGAGGCGGAGCGGCAGCGAGTGAAACGACTCGGCTTCGCCACCACGCTCTTGGGCAACGGCTACTTCATGTACACCTCCGATCAGCGTGAACTGGCCTGGCAGCCGGAGTACGACTGGGAATTCGGAGAGGCGCTCGGCCCGTTCCGACGCGAGCCGTTCGGCGGCCTGGGCTTCCGCACCGACACGCTCTACGTCCGCGAGTTCGAACACGGCTTCGTCGAAGTGAATCCGAATGCGCGGCCGGTGCGAGGGATCGCCCCCTTCGACGCTCGCTTCGGATTCTGGAACAACGTCGCCACGCTCCGCGCGCGCGCGGCCGGTCGCTCCAAGGTGTGGATCGACTTCCGCGTCCCCGGCGGCTTGGCGCAACCTGCGGCCGACGGCTACGAGCTGCGCTACGCCATGTTCCCGATCGACCTGGAGACCTGGAAGTACGCAACTCCCGTTCCGGGCGGCCCGCTCCAGTCGCCCGCGGGGCAGGGGGTCTTCCTCGAAGTGACCGGACTGTACGCGCGCACCGACTACTGGTTCGCCTTGCGCAGCACGTCGAACGGTCGCCTCTCGCCGATCCTCTCCAACGTCGCGCGCACGAAGACCAAGAAGGAGCAGATCCTCGAGGATCCGGCCGACGTCGACGACGCGCTCCTCCCGCTTGCGCCGCCGATGCTGAGCTTGGCGCCCAATCCTTCGGCCGGTCAGGTCACCGTCCGTCTCGCGTTGTCGCGCCCGGCGGCGGGGCGGATCGAGATCCTTGACGCCTCGGGACGCCGCGTTCACTCGTTGGCCGGCGAAGATTCGCGCGGCGCCGGCGCTCACGTCTTCACCTGGGATGGCCGACTCGCCGATCGCACGCCCGCCCCCGGCGGCGTCTATTGGGTGCGCTTCGTCGGAACCGGGGAGAGCGCCGATCGGTCGGCGACCGCGCGTCTCGTGCATGTCCGGTAGATGAGGTTGATGAAGTAGATGAGCTCGCCTCTCGCGCGACCGCTCGTCATCGGGACGCGAGGCAGCGATCTTGCGCTCTGGCAGGCGCGTCATGTGGAGACGCGCCTGCGCCACGCGCACCCTTCGCTCGAGGTGCGACTCGAGATCATCCGGACCGAAGGGGATGTCGTCACCGATCGGCCGCTCCGCTCGATCGGTGAGGGGAAGGGCTTCTTCACGAAGGAGCTCGAGGCGGCGCTGTTCGATCGCACCATCGATCTTGCCGTCCACAGCCTGAAGGACCTGCCGACGACGCTCCCCGCGGGGCTCGCCCTCGCCGCGATCCTCGAGCGGGAAGATGCGCGCGATGTGTGGCTCGGGCGCGAACCGGGCGGGCCGCTCGCCGCTTCCGCGGGCGCGCGCGTCGGCACCTCGAGTCCGCGTCGACGCGCGCAGCTCCTCGCGCTCAACCCCGCGCTGCGCGTCGAAGACCAGCGAGGCAACGTCCCGACTCGTGTCGCGCACTGGCGCGAAGGTCGATGGGACGCGATCGTCCTGGCGTCCGCCGGACTCACGCGCCTCGGGCTCTTGCCGCCTGAGGCGTTCGTCTTCCCCCCGGAGATGATGGTGCCGGCGCCGGGGCAGGGGGCGTTGGCGGTCGAGATCCGCGAAGACGACCCCGAGCTCACCGCGCTCCTCGGCCCGCTGGATCATCCCGAGACACGGCTGGCGACGACGGCGGAGCGCTCGCTCTTGCGCGAACTCGAAGGCGGCTGTTCCGTCCCAGTCGCCGCTTGGGCCCACTTTCTGACGCCGGAGCGACTCGAACTACTCGCGATGGTCGCCTCTCTGGACGGACGCAAGCTACTGCGCGCTGGCGCCGAGATCGTTGCGCCGGTGCACGATACGGCGGCGGCGGCGGTGACCGGGCTCGGTCGAGCCGTTGCCGACACGCTACGGGCGCGAGGCGCCGAGGGGATCCTCCGGGCCGCGCGAAAGGGAACGACGTTGCCACCGGGACGCGTCACCCCGTAGCCTGCTCGGTCTCACCTCGACCGCGGTCGCGAACGAGGTCACAGCCCCAACGTAGGACAGGAGCGAAGATCGTGATCAACGAGCGGATGCGAGAGATCAAGCGGCGGCGTCACCGGAAGAAGCAGATGTTGAAGGCGCGTCGTCGCGAGTCGATGGCGCTCAAGGGCACGACGAAGAAAGTCGCCAAGAAGAAGAGCTGATCGCTTCTCGGCGCCCGAGGATGGTGGGCGGCATGACTCCAGCCGCGCTCCCGCTCGATGGCCGGACGATCCTCGTCACTCGCGAGGTCGCTCCGCACGGGCCGCTCGAAGAGATCCTGAACCGCGTCGGCGCACGGGTCGTCGGCGTCCCGTTCTCGCGAACTCTGCCGGCCCAAAATCCTGAGTCGCTCGCTCGCGCCGTGGCCGCACTCTCGTCCTACGACTGGATCGCACTCACCAGCGCCCGCGCGGTGGCCTCACTCGGTGATTTGCTCCCACGCGCATTTCCGAGCAACGGCGTTTCTTGGGCCGCCGTCGGACCGGCCACCGCCGAGGCATTGCGAACGTCGCTCGGTCGCGAACCCCATCTGATCTCGCCTGTCTCCGACGCCGCGACCCTCGCCCGCGAACTCGCACGGGTCGGCGCGCGACGCGTGCTCTTTCCCTGCGCGGCCGATGCCGGATCCGATCTCGAGGACGGCCTTCGCGCCTCCGGGATCGATGTCGACCGAGTAGAGGCGTACCGCGTCGTCCCGGCGCCGCCCCCGCGCGAACGCCTCCTCCCGCCGGACGGCCGAGACGCCTGGGATGTCGTGGTCTTCACGAGCCGACTGGCGGTCGAGGTCTTCTACGATCTGTTCGCGCCGAACTCGCTACCCTCCGTGCGGCGCTTCGCCGTCTTGGGTCGGAGCGCCGAAGTCGCGATTCGCGAGCGAAACAACACTGCGGCGCTCATCGTCCCGCCGCGACCTTCCATGAGCGAGTTGGCCGAGTGCATCGTGCGCGAACTGGGCCGGTGAAAGAGGCGAGTGAGGCGACCGGCATGGGATTTCCCGACCATCGACCGCGGAGACTGCGCGCCAACGAACGACTGCGTTCGCTCGTGCGCGAGACGCGGCTGCATCCGAGTCAGCTCGTGCAACCGCTCTTCGTCTGCGAGGGGGAGAAGGTCTTGCGGCCGATCGTGAGCATGCCCGGCCAGGCGCAACGCTCCGTCGATCTCGTGGTCGAGGAGTGCCGTGAACTGCGCGACGTCGGCGTCGGCTCGGTGCTCCTCTTCGGGCTACCCGCCCACAAAGACGCCGTCGGATCGAGCGCCTGGGACGAAGACGGTGTCGTGCCGCGCGCCGTCCGTGCGATCAAACAGCACGTTCCCGAGATCCTGATCTGGTGCGACGTGTGTCTTTGCGAGTACACGGATCATGGGCATTGCGGAGTATTACGCGCCGCGCAGCAGCGCGGCGCGTCTCCGACTCCGTCTCCAACTCCGTCCCCGACGCTGTCCAACGAATTCCCCACGATCGACAACGACGCCACGCTCCCTTACCTCGCGTCGATGGCCCTCACCTGCGCCCGCGCCGGCGCTGACATCATCGCCCCCTCCGACATGATGGACGGCCGCATCGGCGTCATGCGCCGCGCCCTCGACGGCGCCGGCTTCATCGAGACCGTTCTCGTCTCGTACGCCGCGAAATACGCCTCCGCGTTCTACGGCCCGTTCCGCGAAGCGGCCGACAACGCACCTGCCTTCGGCGATCGCCGCGCCTATCAGATGGACCTCGCCAACTCAGACGAAGCGCTGCGCGAAGTCGCCCTCGATCTCGAGGAAGGCGCCGACATCGTCATGATCAAACCCGCGTTGGCCTACCTCGACGTGATCCACCGCGTGAAGACGCGCTTCGGCGTCCCCGTCGCCGCCTACAACGTCAGCGGCGAGTACGCCATGGTGAAGGCCGCCGCCGAACGCGGCTGGATCGACGAGGAGCGCGTCACCCGCGAAATCCTCCTGAGCATCGCCCGCGCCGGCGCGGACATCGTGGTCACGTATCACGCCAAGGATGTGGCGGCGGGCATGCTCTCGACGTAACCCGGATCATTCACGAACCTGGAGCGAGCTGGTGACAGGGGAGCGCCAGCGTAGCCCAACCTCAGGCCACGTTGACGGACGGTCGTGTCCGCCATGAGATGTTGTATAGCAACGAGCAATGCGATCCACCATGAGAGAGGCACACTCTCCGTTCGGGAGGTTCCATATGAGGACTCACGTCTTCGATGTTGTGGTCGAGCAAGACGAGAACGGGCGATGGGCGGCCGAATGCCCAGTGCTGCCGGGGTGCGCGACTTGGGGACAGACGCAAGATGACGCACTCCGAAATATCCAGGAGGCCGTCTCCGTCTATGTGGCTGACTTGGTCTCGGCCGGAGAAGTGATTCCGCCCGGGCGGCAGCTCATCGAAGCGCCCGCAGTGAGCGTCGTCACGCCGTGAACCCGGAACTGCGCTCGCTTACCGCGCAGCGACTGATCCAGGCGCGCGAGGCTGACGGCTTCGTCTGGACTCGAAGCGCTGGAAGCCACCGGATCTACCGCCACCCAGACGGTCACCGCGTCGTCGTCGCGTTCCACCGGCCCGGCGCCACGTTTCCCCCGAAGACTCTCACCGCGATGCTCCGTGGAGCTGGCTGGACCGAAGCTGATCTCCGACGCTTGCATCTCATCTCGTAGCACCTTCAACGGCCGTCGCTGTATGCAGCGGTCGTTTGATATTGCGCTCGATCAGCCATGGGGCGCTCCAATGTACGATCGCAAGGTCCTCGCCAGACGAGTGTCGGCCCGCTCCGCTACTCCGCCTTCAGCGCGAACTCCTTGTAGCCCGACCGACGGACTCGCGGCGCTCCCGTCGTCGCATCGGTTTCCTCGCCCAGATAGAAGTCGACGGACATGCTTCGCTCGCTCGGGATGTAGACGGCGTGCCAGAGCGTTCGACCCGGCGCCCACGGTTCGGGCGGCGCGGGGTGCGACGCCGCGACGCAGGAAGCCACCGCGCGGATCTCAGCGTCGTCGAGTTTGCCTTCGGATCGCGCGATCTGCTCGCGGACTCGGCGGTAGCGATTGAAGGAACCGGCGGGATGCGGCTCCGCTAGGAGCGAGTCGCCGTTCGCGTGGAGGTGAAGCATGAAGTTGGTGGCGACGAGCGCCTCGTCTGGCTCTCCCCAGATGGCGTGCCCCTTGTCCATCGAGACGTCGTTTTCCCAGACGAAGGAACGGCCGAAGCGATCGGCCACGAGGTAGTGGCAGGGGATCGACGAATAGTAGAGGTCGATCTGACGGAGCAGCCGCTCGGCGTCCTCGACCGATGCGCAGGTGTCCAAGAGGATCCGCCCAACTTGCAGCACATCGAGGCCGGGCTGCGGGCCTGGCGCGGGCTTGGAGAGGCCCCGCTCGACGATCTCATCATCGGCCATCAGCGCCACGGTCAGTCCTTGCGAGTTGATGCCGTCGATCACGCCGCCCAAGAGGTCGTACGCGCACATCGAGAGCGAGGCGTGGCCGTCGGTCGGATGCAGCTCCAAGAGATACGGTCGCGACGTGCAGGCGATCTCCGCGTCCGTCGGTTGCCGACCCGTGAAGGTGCCGGTCGTGAAGTCGTAGTTGCGGCTCAGCATCCCTTGGCCGCTCTCGGTCAACGCGGGCGGGAAGAAGACGACCGAGCAACCCGGTCGCGCGAATCCATAGGAGAGGGTCGAGAGCCAGGCGCGATCCTCGTCCAATCGCATGCCGGCGAAGGCGGCCACTCCACGCATGCGCGCGACGTGCGCCGGATAGTTGTTCACGAGCCAGGCGCGCTGCGCCCGCACCGGAACCGGATTGTCGGCGAGGCGCGGCTTCCATCCATGTTCCGAGGCGAGGGCGGCCAACGAGCGGCCGATCTCCGACCAGGGTCCCCGCAGGACCACGTGGCGGACCGACAGGAAATCGTCCGCGCCGCCTCCGGCGATGAGCTCGCCGCTGGCTAGGGGGGCGTCGGGCGCTTGCGCGATAGCAGTTTGGGGGGATTGTCCGCCAGGGATTCCGCCGATCGAGACGCCGATCGAGACGCCGATCCAGCCGACGACGACAAGCCGAAGAGACACGGTCCGGACCGAGAGTCGGGGCATGGAGACCTCCTAGAGATCAGGTATCGGCAACCTCGGCTCGGCGGCTCGGCGGAAGGGACTTCTCGCGGAGCTTTTCGCGAGCCGGCGGCGAGGCTACCATTCCGCGATTCATGCCGGCATACCCCCCAGAGAGGAACCACTCATGGCCAGTCGAAACCACGCCGGCGCCTCGTCGGCTCTCCCTGTTGTCGCGCCCCTTCCTTCCGCCGCCGCCGTGGCTCTGGTGGGCGCATTGGCGGTATTCGCAGCGAGCGCTCAGGGCGCGGAGGTCGGGATGCAGTTGCCGAGTGGCGTCACCGCGGGACCGAGCGTCGAGGGCATCCATGAGTTCCGACTCGAGAACGGCCTTCGCGTGCTCCTCTTCCCGGATCCGACCAAGGAAACGATCACGGTCAACATCACCTACTTGGTCGGCTCACGGCACGAGAACTACGGCGAGACGGGAATGGCGCACCTCCTGGAGCACCTGCTCTTCAAGGGTTCGACCAATCACCCGAACGTGCCCGATGAGTTGACGAAGCACGGCGCGCGCCCCAACGGCACGACCTGGCTCGATCGCACCAACTACTTCGAGACCTTCGCTTCGAGCGACGAGAACCTCGATTGGGCGCTGGATCTCGAGGCCGATCGCATGGTGAACAGCTTCATCGCGAAGAAGGATCTCGACTCGGAGATGTCGGTCGTCCGCAACGAGTTCGAGATGGGCGAGAACGAGCCGAACGCCGTCTTGGAGGAGCGCGTCCTCTCCACCTCGTATCTCTGGCACAACTACGGCAACTCGACGATCGGCGCTCGCGCCGACATCGAGAACGTGCCCATCGATCGCCTGCAGGCCTTCTATCGGATGTATTACCAGCCCGACAACGCCGTGCTCGCGGTGGCCGGCGACATCGAGTTGGAAAAGACGCTTCAACTCGTGAACAAGAAGTTCGGGCCGATCCCGAAGCCGTCGCGGACGATTCCGACGCTGTACACGACCGAGCCGGCGCAGGACGGCGAGCGCGCCGTCACGTTGCGGCGCGTCGGTGATTCCCAGGCGCTGTGCGTCGCGTTCCATGTGCCGGCCGGATCGCATCCCGACTACGTCGCGCTCGATCTCGCCGCGTTCATCCTGGGCGATGCCCCTTCCGGACGCCTCTACAAGGCGCTGGTCGAGCCGCAGCACGCCACCTGGGTCGCGTCGTATCAGTACTCCATGAAAGACCCGACCGTCTTCATGGCGAAGTCGGGCATTCCTTCCGACAAGTCGATCGAGACCGCGCGCAACACGATGCTCGAGACGCTCGACGGCTTGGCGAAGAATCCGCCGACCAAAGAAGAGGTCGAGCGAGCGCGCGCCCGCATGTTGAAGGATTGGGAGATGACCATGCTGAACTCCGAGCGGGCAGCGCTGGAGTTGTCGGAGTGGTCGGCCATGGGCGATTGGCGGCTCATGTTCATGCATCGCGATCGCTTGAAGGCGGTTTCAGCCGACGATGTCGCTCGCGTGGCCAAGACCTATCTGGTGGAGAATAACCGCACCGTCGGCACGTTCGTTCCGACCGAGAAGCCGGAGCGGATCGAGATCCCGGCGACGCCGGACGTGGCCAGCTTGGTCGCGTCGTACAAGGGCGGCGAGGCGATCGCGGCGGGCGAGGACTTCCAGGCGACGCCCGAGAACATCGAGGCGAAGGTCATCCGCAAGACCCTGCCGAACGGGCTCGAACTGGTGATGTTGCCGAAGAAGACTCGCGGCGCGACGGTCAACGCCTCGCTCGCGTTGCACTTCGGGAGCGCGCAGTCGCTGCAGGGTCACGCGCAGGACGCCGAGATGGCCGGCATGATGCTCATGCGCGGAACGTCAGAGCATTCGCGCCAGGAGATCCAAGACGAGATCGATCGCCTGAAGGCGCGGATCGGCGTCTGGGGCGGAGCGGAGGGCGCCAACGCCAACATCCAGACGACGGCGGAGCACCTCGAAGGCAGCCTGCGCCTCGTGAGCGAGATGTTGCGCACGCCGGCCTTCCCGCCCGCCGAGTTCGGACTGGTGAAGGAGGCGCAGCTCCAGCAGATCGAAGAGTCGAAGAGCGATCCTCAGTCTCTGGCCTCCATCGCGCTCGAGCGTCATGTGCGGCCGTGGCAGAAGGGGCACCCGCGCTACGTCTCGACGATCGAAGAGGAGAAGGCCGACCTCGAGGCGAGCAAGGTGGAGAAGGCGGTGCAATTCCATCGTGACTTCTACGGCGCGAGCAACGGCGAGTTGGCGGTGGTGGGCGACTTCGATCCGGCCGCGGTCGAGGCGCTGGTCACGACGTTGCTCGGCCATTGGAAGAGCCCGCAGCCGTACGAGCGAATCGTCTCGCCCTACCGCGACGTCGCCCCGATGGACCTCTCGTTGGAGGCGCCGGACAAGGAGAGCGCCGTCTTCCAGGCCGCCTTGCCGGTCGAGCTGAAGGACAGCGATCCGAAGTTCCCATCGCTGGCGCTGAGCAACTTCATCACCGGCGGCGGCTTCTTGAACTCGCGTCTGGCCGTTCGCATCCGTCAGAAGGAAGGGATCAGCTACGGCGTCGGTTCGCGGCTGGCGGCGAATGCGCATGACGAGGGCGGTTGGTTCCGCGCGAACGCGATCTACGCGCCGCAAAACGCCGAGCGATTGATGGCGGCGTTCAAGGAAGAGATCGCGCGCATCCGTGAGGAAGGCTTCACCGCCGAAGAGGTGGCCGAGGCCAAGTCGGGATGGCTGCAGTCGCGGGCCGTCTCGCGCGGACAGGATCGTGAACTGGCCGGCGCGCTCGCCTCGCGCGCCGAAGAGAACCGCACGATGGCGTGGGACGCCGAGTTGGAGAAGAACGTCGGCGCGCTCACGCCGGATCAGCTCGTCGAGGCCTTCCGTGAGTACATCGCGTTGGAGAAGATGACGTTCGTCCGCGCGGGCGACTTCGAGAAGGTCCGTCGCCAGGCCGGAGCATCGGCCGCGCCGTGACCGATTCAGCAGGGAACGGCGAGGGGGTTCGCCCGAACTCCCTCGCCGGAGACAAGAGTCGCGCGCTTCTCCAGCGCGCCGAGCGCGTGATCCCGGGCGGCGTCAACTCGCCCGTGCGCGCTTTCCGAGCTGTCGGCGGCGATCCTCTGTTCCTCGCGCGCGGGGAAGGGGCCCACGTCATCGACGTCGACGGCCGGAAGTACCTCGACTTCGTCGGCTCCTGGGGACCGCTTCTCTTCGGACATGCCGACCCCGACGTGATCGCCGCCGTCACGCGCGCCGCCTCCGCGGGAGTCTCGTTCGGCGCACCGACCGAAGCGGAAGTCGAGCTGGCCGAGACGATCGTCCGGCTCGTCCCGCAGATCCAGCAGGTGCGGCTGGTCAGCTCCGGCACCGAAGCGTGCATGTCGGCCGTGCGACTCGCACGCGGGGCCGCCAGTCGCGACAAGATCATCAAGTTCGCAGGCTGTTATCACGGTCACGGCGACAGCTTCTTGATCAAGGCCGGGTCGGGCGCGGCGACCTTGGGTCTGCCCGACAGCCCGGGCGTGCCGACCGGCGTCGCCATGGACACCCTCGTCGCCCGCTACAACGACCTCGATTCGGTCGAGGCCATGTTCGACCGGTATGCCGACGAGATCGCGGCCATCATCGTCGAGCCGGTCGCCGGCAACATGGGCTGCGTCCCGCCGGAGCGCGGATTCCTCCAAGGGCTGCGCGCGATCTGCGACCGCGAGAAGACGCTCCTGATCTTCGACGAAGTGATGACCGGATTCCGCGTCGCCCAAGGCGGTGCGCAAGAACTGTATACGGTGCGCGCGGATCTCACCGTCCTCGGCAAGATCGTGGGGGGAGGTCTCCCGCTCGCCGCCTACGGCGGCTCCGCCGAATTGATGGCGCGGATCGCGCCCGAAGGACCGATCTACCAAGCCGGCACGCTGAGCGGCAATCCGCTCGCGACCGCCGCCGCTCTCGCCACGTTGCGCAAGGTCGAGCAGACACGCGATCTTTATCCGCGGCTCGAGGCGCTCGGCCGCCGCTGGAATGACGGCCTCACTGCTCTCCTGCGCGCGCGCGGCCGCGACTACGCCGCGACCCGCGTCGGCTCCTTCATCAGTCTCTTCTTCAAGTCAGGCCCGGTCCGTTCCTGGGACGACGTGCGGCGCTGTGACCTAGACCTCTTCGCCCGCTGGTTCCGCGGCATGCTCGCGCGCGGCGTCTACTTCGCGCCGTCACAGTACGAGACCAACTTCATCTCCTACGCGCACACCGAAGCGGATATCGACCTGGCGCTCGCGGCGGCGAGTGAGGTTCTCGCGGAGGTCTAGGGCCAGGATCGCCGTACTCGTTTGAGAACGTCTCCGGAAACGTCTCCGGGGGCGAGAGAGAGCTGAAAAAACGTCCCGGAGCACCGTCGGGGGGATTGCCACGCCCCTAGCCCGGGAGTAGGCTTTTCGGGCCGCGATTCAAGCGGCGCCTTGTCGGCAAGCGGGCGCCCGCTTCGCCGATTCTTTGTTCCGAGAAATGAGGTTGCAATGAAACTACGACTACCGCATGCGCGGATTCTGTCGCTGCTCGTCTTGCTCATGGTCGCGACTGCGACCCTGGCCGGCGCGGCAGTGGTGAGCTTCCAGCTCACGAACGAGGAGACCCCGCTGGATGGATCGCTCGTCGTGCTCTACTTCTCCGATCGCGCCGTCTCCGGCGTGACCGACAACGAGGGGATGATCACGTTCGACCTGCAGAATGGTCGGGGATTCTGGATGGAAGTCGACGAGGCGCGACTGGCGCAGTTCTACCGCGTCGGCAACGTCCCCGCCGTCATCGACGTCGCGCAGGTCGGCACCATGCAGTGGCCGGGGAGGTGACCGATGCGTAAATCCATCTTCACCCTAGCTGTCTGCGCACTCGCCGCGACCGTCGCGACCTCCGCGCGCGCCGCCGATGTCCTCTGGTACACGGGACATAGCGGATACGACGAAGGCAATGCGCAGGTCGTCGCACACCTCACCGGACAGGGCGCGGTCGTCGATGTCGTGGTGGCCGGTGCTCTCCCAGTGCTGACCGGAAGCGACTACACGCTGGCCTTCATCGTCATGCCCGGATTCTTCAACGGAGCCGACTTCTTCGGTCCCGCCGAGAAGGCCGACTTGAACAGTTGGCTCCTCGACGCCGCGCACCGTGTGGTCATGGTCGGTGATTGGGATCAGTTCTACGCCGGACAGGCGGTCATGGCCGACCTGCTCGCGGCGATCGGAAACCCGATCGTCTTCCAGCCGGGCGCCTACGACTCGGGTTGCGGCCACTGCGCCGGACCGCTCGGCGATCCCGACCCGATCACCGACGGACTCGGTCACGTCTGCTACGGCCTGACGCCGACCTGGGATCCCGCCTTCGGCACGCCGCTGGCGTACCCCGAGGACGGCTCCGCGCCGGGTCCGTGGCTCGTCAGCAACGGAACCAACGTCCCGTGCATCATCGGCATCGGCGACCAGAACGCCATCACCGACCCCTGCAACTACCTCATCACCGATGCGGACATGCAGGAGTTCGTCACCCGCCTCTACACCATCACCTGCGCCGGCGACCCGGTCCCGGTTTGGGAGTCGAGCTGGGGCAAGGTGAAGGTCACGTATCGGTAGGTTCGATCGATCCGATCGATCCGATCGAAGCAACGGTCGTGCAGGACCCAGTTGATCGAATCGAGATGACCGAGTACGCACGAGGCCCGGGAGATGAGAGTCTTCCGGGCCTCTGCGCAGCGGGCCTCTGCGCAGCGGGCCGCGCCGTCGCGCCGCCGCGCCGGGTGCGCCGGGTCCGGTTGGCGGCCTCCGCGCACAGCCCGTCGGATGTGGGCTGCCGAGAAACGCTTTGGGCCGAAAGCGGTTTGTGAAAAATGGTGCAACTCGTCGCGAAACGAGTTGCACTATTTGTCACAAAGCAGATCGCACGATCCGAAGTCCGGGGACACCGTGTACCGCTCGCGCCGCTGTCTCCCGCTACCCGTCCAGCCCCAACTCCCGCCGAATCGCGCCGAAGTCGAACCGCTGACCCCCGGGGAGCCGGGACTCACGATTCTCGCTCTCCTTCAGTAGCAACTCGACGGCCTTACGACCGGACTTCGTCTGGACCGCCGCGCGGGGAGTCATGCCGCCGGGGAGCGGTATCGACTCATCGACCCAGTCGGCGTAGTGCTGCGCCTTCAGCTCGAGCATCACGCGATCCAACTCTTCGGATGGGGGCAGGGATGTACCCGGGGGCCCGGCGGGATGCGCCTTGGCGCCGCGCATTCGATTCATGCTGGAGATCGGGTCGGCGTGCACTCGGGCGCGATGGACGATCAGTGACCCCAGCGACGCCTCCACGAGCGTGCGCAGCGCGTCCGATCGTTCGACGGAGTTGGTCTCCACCCGCAGCATGTCGCCGGAGATCGTCGCCTTCGCGATGACCGTGTTCGTCCATCTCTTGTGCACCTGATTCCCGGGCTTCGTGAGGACGAAGACCTGCTCGGGGTCATCGGCGTCCGGAGGGTCTTCGACTTCCTTCAGATCCGCGAGCCGTCGCTGGATCTCGCTTCGCGCGACCGGATCGAAAGCGAAGTGGTCCTCCGTGACCAACAAGGGGTGACCGTCGGTATTCTGGAGATTCGGAGGGATGCTCGCTCGCATTTCGATCTCCTCCAGCGCGTCCTCCCAACTCTCGATCATGCGGAGGCCGATCGGCTCCGCGCGCAGTCGATCGACCGGAACGGCGCGCTTGCGGCGCAGTCGATCGCGCGTTCGCTCGACGACAGCAGCAGCATCCCTCGGAGGGAGTGCTCGGTTGTACATGCCGCAGAGGACCGAGTAACCCTGGAAGTCGATGACGCGCGCGAGCAGGCAGTCGCGCTTGACCGCCGACTTGGAGGCGTTCTTTTCCTGCACCAGCCGGGTCTCTCCCGTGAGCAGATCCAACAAGGTCAGGCTGCGACCGGGTTCGGTCTCGACGATCTCCCAGATCGAGAGCCACGCCGCGAGTTGCGCTTCCAGCCATGCGCGATCGACCCCCGTCAGTCGGTCGTCGTAGGTCTCGAGGTACGACCGCGCGATAGTCTCTCCTTCGAGGATCTGGTGGTAGAACGCCCAGTGACCCCAGAGAGTCTCGGGCTTCGGCGGATCGAGGAACGCTTCATCCGCGAGGTCGATCCAGGCGTACCCGAAGCGCTGGTCGGCGTATCGAGCGAGTTGACGATGCAACCTTGCGTCGAGCGAGTGACTCTCGGTCGGCGGGACGCGCGCGCCCGCCGCCGGATCACGCGCCGCCAACTCGGCCACTGCGCGCTTCAGGCAACAGTTCTTGTACTTCTTCCCGCTCCCGCAGGGGCAGGGCTCGTTGCGTCCCTGCTTGGCCGTTGAGATCGGGGTCGAGGTCGTGGTTGCAGCGATCGGCTCGAACTCGTACGCCGGTCCCTCCTCGAACGGCGCGGTGAGACGCACGTCGACCCCGCCCACTGCGTTGTACGTCTCGCGAATCGGCTCGTTGAACGAATCCAGCTCGAAACGCTTCCGATGCTTGCGGTAGAAAGCAGCCAACGACTGCGCGCACGCGGTCATGATCTCGAAGTCTCTCTCGACTAGTGGACGCGGCACGGCGTCCGGGTCGCGGTGCTCCACCGTCGGATAGGCCCGCGCGTTGGAAACCGGCCAGCGGTGTTCCAGAGTTTCGCGGTACATGCCATCGGGAAGTTCGGCGCCCGCGTGAAACGTGAGAGACAACATCGACGTGCCCAGATCGATCGGCCCATCCAGCGACTCGTCCAGCGGCTCTTCCCTGTCGTTCAGCGCCGCGAATCGCTCGTACCCCTCCAGCGAAGGGAAGAGGATGATCCCCAGACTCTGTCCCAATGCCCCGATGATCGAGAGACAAGCGCCCTCGACACCGTGCGCAGGAATGTCCACGCGCAAGAACTGGCTGTCGGCCGCGGACTTCCAAGGCGCCGCTCGGTAGAGAGCATCGGCCGCGCGAAACAACCTCTCGACCGCCGCGACTCCGACCCGGCCGCCTTCGAAGTAACTCAACTCCTCCGATGCGCCGCCGCCACTCTCCAGCTCAGGCCGTGTCGCGCTGTGCATCGCCTCCATCACGCTCGCTACTTCCGGCGTCGGCGCCAGGACGATCCGAACCCCTGGAAGCACGCGTCGCACCTCCGCCGCCAGTTCCGAGTCCGCCACCCGCACCACACTCGGCCGCCGCGGAGCCCCGTACATCGGAGTCTCCATCGCGGCCGCCAGGGACTCCCCGAAGGCGCCCGCTTCGTTCTCCTCCGTTCCTATCGAAAACGACACCACCGCCCCTTCCGGCATCTCCACCCAGAAGGTCATCTCCGGCCGATACGGCGTCCCCTCGGTGATGTAGAACGGCGAGAGCACGCGACCGCCGACCCACTCCAGGTCTTCGATCGCGGGGCGTTTGAAGTGGGTGACATTTTTCATGGGGCGCATTCTAGCGGAGGCCGCGGGTAGGTCGCCTCCGCAGACTGCGGCCGCGCCCGAAGGCTGGGGCGGCTCTGCCGACGAAGTCGAGGTCACGGACTTGCGTCAATGGCCAGGGTCGGACGTAGAGTCGCCGAGTCCGTTTCGATCCGGAGGGCCTGAAATGAGACTGGAGTCCGTCAGGGAACTGAAGAACTCCTTGCTCGCGGCGACGACCACGGCTCCATCGGTAGCTTTCGCTGTGAGATCGGTCACGGGCGCGCGCGTTCTGCGACGGGCCGCCGCCTCTCGTTCGATGTGACCGATGGCTTGCCGGCGAACGAGCTCCTGCCGAATGCGGCGGCGCGCACGGCGCGCGGTGACCTTTTGGTCGGCAGCGTCGCGGGTTACTCCGCGTTCACTCCATCGGGAATTCGAGCAGAGTCGGCGTCGCCGCCCATGGTCCTGACATCGTTTCGACTCTTCGATCGCGCGACTCCGTTGGGTGAGGTCTTGGACGACCAGGGACGCATCGCCCTCTCCCACCGCGAGGATTTCGTCGCCTTCGAGTTCGCGGCGCTCGACTTCGGGGCCGCCTCCCGGCAGCGCTACGCCTATCGCCTGGAGGGGCTCGATCCCGATTGGATCGATTCGGGACAGCGGCGGTATGCGGGCTACACCGATCTGGATCCGGGGGAGTACGTCTTCCACGCGCGCGCGGGTCCGCGCAGAAGTGGCGCGCGACTACCACGATGAGATGGGTGTGCTCTTGGCGCGGATCTCTCTCTATGCGGAGTTGGTGCGGCGAGACCTCGACGGAAACGCCTCGCCCGAAACGCGGGCGTTCATGGGGAAGATCGCGGCGGGGGCGCAGGCGTTGACCCGCCGCACGCGCGAGTTCCTCTGGGTGCTCGATCCCAGGCGCGACCGGGTGGGAGACCTTCTCGCGCAGCTCGACGAAGCGGGGCGCGCGCTCTTCGAAGACACGTCGACCAAGTTCCAGGTCGAGGCGACCGACACGGCGACGTCCGACACGCGCCTCGGTCCGGAGGCGAAGCGGCACCTGGTGCTCCTGTTCCAAGAGGCGATGCACAACGCGCACAAACACGCGTCGGCCTCGTCGGTGGTGCTCTCGGCGCATCGAGTCGACGGCTCGGTCGTGATCGAGCTGCGCGACGATGGGCGTGGGATCGAGACGAGCGCGGACATGGGTACGAGCAGAGGCGCGACCGGGCAGGGGCTGGGCAATCTGCGCAGCCGCGCGGCCGAGGCGCGCGGGGAGATCTTCGTCGTGGGCACACCCGGCGAGGGCACGAGCGTTCGGTTCGAAGGGCGCGTGGAGCAACTCTCCCCGGAATGGGGGAGTGCGCGCGGAGGCGCTCCCAGCGCTACGGTCGAGCGATGAGCAAGCTCCGGGTCGGCATCGTGGAAGACGACGACGAGATCCGCGACGCGCTCGCGCTCTTGGTGCGCGGGACGGGCGGCCTCGACTGCGTCGGCGCCTACCCGAGCTGTGAGGCGGCGCTGGCCCAAGTCACGACGCGCCCGCCCGACGTGCTCCTCTTGGACATCGGACTTCCCGGCATCTCGGGACTCGACGCCTTGCCGCGATTCCGCGCCGCGCTGCCCGAGACCGACATCGTGATGCTGACGATTCGCGACGATGACGAAGCGGTCTTCTTGGCGCTCGAGCGTGGAGCGAGCGGCTATCTGCTCAAGACGACCGCTCCGTCGCGCATCGTCGAGGCGATCACCGAGGCGAGGAACGGCGGGGCGCCGATGAGTCCTTCGATCGCGCGGCGCGTGACCGAGTCGTTCCGCCGGTCGACCGCGACGCCGCTCAGTCCGCGCGAGAACGACATCCTCTTGCTGCTCTGCGAGGGACACTCCTACAAGACGATCGCGGCGCAGCTCTATGTGAGCGTGGAGACGGTTCATTCCCACCTGAAGAGCATCTACCGCAAGCTCGAAGTCGATTCGAAGTCGGGCGCGGTGGCGAAGGCGCTGCGGCAGCGGATCGTCTAGCGCGCGGTCAGGCTCTCCGGCGACAGCAGTTCACCCGGACTCGTCACACCGAAATCGAGTCGGACATGCGCGATCTCGCCGGCGTTGCGATCCTCGAGCTGCACCATCAGTACATAGCGACCGGGTGAGAGTCCGCCCGTCGTGACGCAGACGCGGATCGCGCCACGCCCGCGCGCTCGTTGCTCCACGAAGACGCCGATCGGCTCGATCGGAGGCACGAGCGTCGAGAGCATGCTCCCGGCGGGGAAGCGGATGGCGAGGGTGGACAGACCGGCGGCGCCGAGATCGACCGCGTCCGCACGCTCGCGCTTCTCTCGGAAGAGCGGCGCGACTTGGTGGTCGAAGGTGCCGGCGGCGAAGACCATCTGCATCGGATGGAGATCGAACGAGCCGTCGGTGGAAAAGCGAGCGCCGTGGAACGGGACCTCGGCGAGAAACGGCGTCCCTTGGGCGACGCGGTAGAGCGGGTTCTCCTCCAACTGTTCCGGCGGCAACCCCGTGATCTCTTCCGGCGAGGCGTCGAGAGGCGGCGCGTACATCCGCGCATCCTCCAGCAGCAGCGCGTCCGCGCCGAGTGCATCGACGATGAATCGGTTCACTCCCGGAAACGACTGACCTTCGGTCTCTGGCCATTTCGCTTCGCACGACGCCACGAGCTGGTATTCGTGCCCCGCCGGCAGATCGTCGAACTCCTGCGAGACGACATAGAACTGTTCACCGGTTGGAAGAGTGCGGACGTCGTGCGGATCCGAGAGGGTGGCGTCCGAACGGTAGATCTCACGCTGGACCACCGCGCCGTCGGTTGTCGGTTCGCGCCGCAGGATCCGCAGCGCGATCGCTCGCCCCGCGCCCCAGGAGATGTCGCCTTTCGGGGGGACGATCGCGACTCGAAAGCTCGAGTGGATGCGGCCGTCCGCGTCGAGCCAGGTCGTTTCCGAAGGCACACTCCAGGCGAGCGCCGTCTCAACGGGGCCGCTCACTGACCCGTCGTACGCGAGAATGTCGCGTCCCACTTCGTTGGTCGGATCGTTCTGTCGAGCCATCTCGACGAGCGCGTCGCCCGCCGACATCCGCTGGGAGAAATCCTCCGTCGGAGCGATGCGGCCGCCGTTCGCCATCTGGCCTTCGATCGCGAGTCCATCCCAGGTGAACGTGATCTTCGTTCCGCCGGTCCCGAGGACCTGGATCGGCCTGGCCTTCGATGTGCTCGCCAACGATGAGATCGCGGGAGTCTCGCCGACCTCGTTCGCCTCGCCGACTTCGGGCTCGATCGAGATCTGATCGGGCGGTCCGAGCCGGACGATGGCCTCGCCGAACTCCGCGTCTCGCCCGCGACGTCCGGCGTACGGTTCGCCCAGAAGGATCTCCGCCAACATGTGATTGCGCAGGTAGAGCGTCATCCCACGCGGGTTGTTCTTCTGCGGGAGCCGCGTCGGATCGGTCACGTCTTTGAAGTAGTCGGCGGGACGGGTCAGCACATCGAAGTCTCGGTCGGTGAAGCGCCCCGACTCGATCTCTTCCAGCGTCGGCGGCGACTGCACCGCTTCCTGGTAGAGCGCCCACGACTCTTCGATGAACTCATTCTGGTTCACCCCCATGTCGGCCAGCGAGCGGGCATAGAACGAGGCGAAGAGAAGATTCCAACGGTTCGCGGGGAAGGGGTGCTGCTCGGCCGCCGTCTTCTCGGCCAGGAGCGCCATGAGCAGGAGCTGGCGTGACTGCTTGGGGGGCGTCTTCGCCGTGATGGCGGAGGCGAAGCTGGACAGCGCGAGCGCGTGGAGCAACGGCGCCCGCGAGTCGGTCTCGGGGAGCGTCTCGTCGAGAACGAGCGCGCGGGAGCGGGCGAAGTTCCGCAGTCGCGCGCGGATGTCGTCTCCCGATTGCCGGACGATCAGATGCTCGAGCAGGCGATCACGGGTCGGGCCGGCCAGCGCCCAATCGAAGTTCTCCGCCGCAAACTCCAAGCGAATCTCGGCCTCCTGACGCAGCGCTTCGTCGAAGAGGCTGCGGCGCGCGCTGAGATCGCCGGCGAGGATCCTCTCGAGATCGCGCAACGCTCCTTCCCGGTTCAAGCCGGCGCGCACGACCTTGGCGCGCTCCAGGATCAGGTCAGCGCGCTCGCCGACCGCGCGGTTCTTCACGGCGCGATCGATCTCGCGCTTCAAGTCGGAGCGCTTCATCTGATCGAGCGACACGTAGTACTCATACGGAGCGGAGGGGAACATGGGGCAGGACTCGTCGCAGCGCCGGAGCTGCTGCAACAGTTCGAGCTGGGAGCTGAAGCGGGCGGACCGCAGATCCGCCCGCGCTTGGCCCGGAACACCGGGCAGACACGGCAATGCGGCAACGCCGCCCACCAGCAAAACCAGCAATCGAAGGAGCCGTCGATTCGCGAGTCGCGCCATGCGGCTAGGCCCCGGCGACGACCAGCGCGAGCACGAAGCCGTCGTGTCCCTTGCTCCCGACCGTTTGGACCGCCGTGGCGTGCACGCGCGGCTCGATCCTGAGCAGTTCATAGAGACGGCGCACGCCCACGACATTCGGATCTTCGTTCTTCGCGTCGACGATCGTCCCTTTGCGCACGACATTGTCCACGATGATGACGCTGCCGATCCGCGAGAGCTTGAGCGCCCAGGTAAAGTAGTCGGCGTTGCTCGGCTTGTCGGCGTCGATGAAGACGAGATCGAAGGGGCCGAGCCCCTCCGCCTCCAGTTGCGGCAGGGTGTCGAGCGCGCGCCCCAGGCGAACCTCGACGCGATCGCTCAGGCCCGCTTGCGCGATGGCGCCGCGGGCGATCGCCGCGTGCTTCGCGTCCGATTCCAGAGTGATCAGTCGCCCGCCCTCCGCCAGGCCGTGCGCCAACCAGATCGCGCTGTAGCCCCCCAGCGTCCCGATCTCGAGAATGTTCTTCGCGCCGTGCATGCGCGCCAGGAGATAGAGCAGCCTTCCCTGGTTCGGGGAGATCTGGATCTCCGGCAGTCCGGCGGCCGCGCTCGCCGCGAGGGCGCCGGTGAGGGCTTCATCCTGCGGGACCAGCGAGTCGACGATGTAGGAGTCGACGGCGTTCCAGGTGTCTTGGCTCATGGGGTCTCCCGGGGTTGTCGGTTCAGGGCGTCGGGACCGTCGCGGCATCGCGCTCGAGCGTCACGTTCCATCCGGAGACGGCGCCATCGCGGAGATCGACGGTGGTGATGAGATCGTGTGTGCGGGTCACTCCCTTTGCGGTGATCTGCTGCGAGCCGACCAGGAGCAAGCGATCCGCCCACTCCCATCGATTCTCCAGTTCGGAGAACGGCAGTACGGCCGTCCAGCGTTCGCCGAAGTCAGGCCCCAGCGAGGTCAACGCCAGCCGACCCTCGGCGTCGATGCGTGTGAGGTGCAGGATCATCGGTCCGGTCGTCCCCGAGGCATCGGGCGTGAGGAGCGGTTGTGTCGTACCCTGTCGGATGAAGAAGCCGCTGCGCAAGTACTCTGGTGCTCCCGGCCGTCGCGTCAGATCGAACAGCCGATCATGGCGCCCCTCGCTGAACTCCTTCGTCTTTCCGATGCGCGCCGACCAGAACGTGCGCCGAGCCTGCGAGCCTTCGTCGAGGACGCTCGAGGGATTCTCGAGACTCGAACCGAACTCGTCTTCTCCGGCGTCGGCCGCCTCTTTCGCCGAGTAGAAGCCGATCCACCGGCCGTCGATCGTCGCTTGGCGCGTGAGGAAGTCCTTCGTGCTATATCCACCATTCCAGCGTGTCGACATGTATTGCGCGCGGGTGAACCACTCCTCGTTGGCGGGCGTGTACGGTAAGGCGGCGAATTCGGGCGCCCGCACGATGAAACGACGCGCGTCGGCGGCGGTGATGACGAGTCCTTGATCAAACGCGTAGAAGTTCAGTTCCGCGGGGATCATTCCGGCCAGTGCCGGCGTCCGTTGCTCCAAAAAAGCGCGATCGGCCAGCACGTTTCGGTCGCGACTCGAGACCGCGATCACCTGGTCGTGGAGGTAGAGCCAGACCGCGTCGCCATCCTGCCCGAGAATTCGAATCTCGGCGGAGCTGCCGCCATCCTTGTCTCGCAACATGAGCAGGTGGTGTTTCCACCGGCGCTGCGACGAGCTGAGGTCGTGGCCGTGGAGCTCGAAGTGATATCGCGTCTCCCAGTGGAGGTTCCGGCTGCTGGCGCGACCGCCGCCCGGTCCAGAGACCATCCTCTCCTCTTCCTGTCCGACGACGGCCGGCGGACCCTGCCGCTGCGGCGCCTCGAACCTGGAACGCGGAATGAAGAAGGTCGCGAAGAACAGCACCAAGCCGATGCCGACCGGCACGAGGAGGAAGCGCGAGCGCTTCCGAAGGGACGGGGTCCCACGCGGCTGGGTCCCGCGCGGCTGGGTCGAAAATGGGTCGTCGGTCGGCACGCCGGACAGCCTAGCAGGCCAGAATCCGCAGTTCTGGTGAGTATCTCCCTGTCCTCCCCGGTCCGTAGCGTCATGACGGTACGAGCACGCTGTCGATGCGCGCCTGCCGGGGGAGAGAGGAATCGATATGACCAAGCGCCTGATCCTGACGGCGGCGGCCGTCGTTGCTCTGTTGGCCGCGTCCGCTGAGCCATCGGCGGCATTCACATTCACCAAGGTGACCGACGTCTCGAACCCGATCGTGACCGACCCCGGGGCGGGCGGAGGCGATTACTACGGCGCGAGCTGGGTCGACTACGACGGCGACGGCGACATCGATCTCTTCGCGAATCCGAACGATCTCTATCGCAACGACGGCGGCGGGGTCTTCGCGCAGATCCTCGGGAGCGGCCTCGGGAGCGAGAACGTGGTCAACCCCGGTTTCACGATGGACGGCGGAAGCTGGGCGGACCACGACGAGGACGGCGACCCCGACGCATTCTGCGCGGGCGTCGTCGGGGCGTTGTACCAAAACGCGGGCGGCGTCTTCACCGCGGTCGAGACCGGCGGCCTCGGCGATCTCTCCGCCAACCGCGGTTGGTCCTGCGCCTGGGCCGACTATGACAACGACGGTTGGGTCGACCTCGTCATCGCTCATCCGGCGGACTTCATCCCGGGGGCGCCGTTGCCGAACCATCTGTTCCACAACAGCGGCGCTCCGGGCTGGAGCTTCACGCGCGTGACGAGCGAACCGATCACTGACGGCCTCGCGCCGTACACCGTCGCGACCTGGGCCGACTACGACGACGATGGGGACCAAGATCTCTTCATCGGCAGCGGCCCGGCCAACGGGACCGTCGCGCCCGATTTCCTCTTCCGGAACCTGCTGACCGAGACGGGTCAGCCGCAGTTCGAGCGCATCACCGACGCGCCGATCGCGACCGATCCGCAGGACGGTCAGGTCTGGAACTGGATCGACTATGACAACGACGGCGACCTCGACTGCTTCGTGGCGACCGACGGTCCGACCAAGGACTGGCTCTACCAGAACAATGGCGGCGGGTCGTTCACGAGCATCATCACGACGCCGCTCACCGCCGTCGCCTTCGCCACGCGCGGCGCGACCGCGGGCGACTACGACGACGACGGCGACGTCGACCTCTATGTCAACGCTCCCACCACCCGTCGGTCGCTCTATCGGAACGACGAAGCCAGTGGGAACAAGTGGCTCTCGCTGAACCTGGTCGGAACCGTCTCCAATCGATCGGCGATCGGCGCGCGCGTGCGCGTGAAGGCGACGGTCAGCGGCGTCCCGACCTGGCAGCGACGGGACATCTCGGCGCAGAACACGTTCCAAGGGCAGAACGATCTGCGCGCCCACTTCGGGCTGCGCGACGCCGCGACCGCCGACTCGGTCGAGATTCGTTGGCCGAGCGGGATCGTGCAGGTGCTCAGCAACGTCGCCGCGAATCAGAAGCTGACGGTGACGGAGCCGACGTCGGCGGATGTGCAGGGCGCGTTGACGCCGCCGCCCAACTCGATGATTCGAGGGGTCTGGCCGCAACCGTTCAGCGACTCGGTCGAACTCCGCCTCGTGCTATCCAGCGGCGCGACCGGCGCCTTTTCCATCCATGACGCGAACGGGCGTCGCGTGCGCGAGATCAGCGTGCTCGCCTCGCAGGCAGTCGTGCGCTGGGATGGCCGTGATCAGTCCGGTCGCGAGATGGCCGCCGGCCTCTACCTCGGAAGACTCGCGGCGGCCGATCGAGAAGAAACCGTACGCCTGCTCCTCGCTCGTTGAGTTGCGGGGAGTGAAGCGTCGATCGCCGCTCGACACCCCGGCTTGGAGCGAGGTCGGCCTTCACTCCCCCAACAAGATTTCCTCGAGCAGTTCGTCCGCGCGCGGGTCGTCGGTCTGCCCGAGCCAGAACACGTGTCGAACACGTTTCGAAACGCGTTGTACCGCTGCGACTTCAACCGGGACACCGGATGGGTCGCGCTCGGAGAGATCGGATTCGAAGGCGTCCGTCAGATCGCGATCGATGAGGACTGGACCGCACTGCGATTCCGGCGGGTCGAGTTCATCAAGACGCTGACGCGCGACGCATCGCGAGCGATCATCTCATGTGAAAAATGGTGCAACTAGCCGCGCGGCGAGTTGCACCAATTTTTCAAGCGTCCCGATGAGCCGGTCGAAACGTACTCGATGGCCGCCGCTGCGCCGCCGCTGCGCCGCCGCGCCAACGCCGCGCTCACACCGCCCGAGGTCAGGCCGCTCGCGAGACCCGCTGCGGAGTTTCCGTCGCCATCTGCGCCGAACGCTGCTGCCGCACATGGACGACGTCTTCATACGGCACGATGCGGAAGGCCTCGTCCAGCGTCGTGACGCCGGCGATCGCCTTGCGGAGAGCGTCTTCGCCGAGGCACTTCATGTGGGTGAGCGCTTCGCGGCGCAATTCGTCGGAGCTGACGCGCTTGTTCACCATCATGATTTCCTGGTGGGACGGAGTCCAGAGCTCCGCCACCGCGACTCGGCCCGCGTACCCGGCGCCGGAGCAAGCGCCGCAGCCGCGGCCGCGCTTCCAGGCCACGGCGGTCGGCGGCTCTTCGAACCACTCGGCCAGCAGGTAGTCCTCCGGTTCATACGTCTCGGAGCACTCGGCGCAGACCTTGCGCACGAGGCGCTGGGCCATGATCGCGATCAGAGTCGACGCGATGCTGTTCGGGTCCATCTCCAGATCGAGCAGCCGCGCCACGCTGGCGGTCGAGCTGTTGGTGTGGAGCGTGCTCAGCAGGAGGTGTCCCGTCTGCGCCGCGCGCATCGCCATCTCGGCCGTCTCGGAGTCGCGGATTTCGCCCACCATGATCACGTCCGGATCTTGCCGCAGGAATGCGCGCAGGTACTTGGCGAACGTGTTGTCGAGAATCGGATTCACCTCGGCCTGACAGATGCCGGGGTGCGTGTACTCGATCGGATCCTCGGCCGTCAGGATCTTCAGGCCCGGGTGGTAGATCGTGCGCAGCGCGGCGTAGAGCGTGGAACTCTTGCCCGATCCGGTCGGTCCGGTGATGAGGAGGATTCCGGTCGGACGGTGGATCGCCGCCATCAGATCGCGCACGACATCGGGGGAGAGACCGAGTCCCTCCAAGGACTGCGGCGCGCGAGTCTGGTCGAGGATACGCAGGACCATCCCCTCACCGAAACGTCCCGGCAGCGTCGAGACGCGGAAGTCGACCGAGTTGAGGCCCTTCGCCGAACGAGCCAGCATGCGAAAGCTGCCGTCCTGCGGACGTCGGCGTTCGGTGATATCGAGCTGGGAGAGAATTTTCAGCCGAGAGATGACCGACCGATAGGCGTTGTTGAACGGAGTGTGCAGATCCCCGAGATGGTGCTCGTGCAGAACACCGTCGACGCGCAGCCGGACGCGCGGTCCGTTCACGGTCGCTTCGAGATGGATATCGCTCGCGCGGAGCGAGAGCGCGCGGCGGATCATCGCCTGCACGACGTTCTGGACGAGTGGGCTGTCTTCTCCGGTCGTGTACTTGTTCCCGTAGGAGGTCTCGAGCAGCTCCTCTTCGATGACCTCGACCCCTGAGTCTTCCGTCCAAGTCTGGAGAGCCGAGGTCGGGATGTCCGGAGACGACGTGAAGCCGCCGAGTCGGCCTGCGGTGGAGGCCGCGGCGATCCGCGCGGCCGCGGGAGAAAGTGGAGTCGCCGCGATCGGTCTGGGTGCGCTGGAGGCGCGGTCCGCGACCGTGTCGTGCTTTCCGCGCTGGCGGCCGAGCGATCGCTGAGCGAGCTGCTCGCCGAGTTCAGCCCCATAGAGACGGTGGTAGACGGTGGCGACATCGGAAGGCGTCGCCAACACCGGGGTGACGCGGAGTCCCGTGGTCGTGCCGAGGTCTTCCATGATGGAGACGCGCGCCGGATCGGAGATCGCGACGGTGAGCTGATCGCCCAGGCGCGAGATCGGCACCAGGCGATTCTGTGCGGCGAAGACCGGCGTCACGAGGTGCTTGAGCCCCGCCGCCGGGTTCATCTCCCCGATCGGGACGAACGGGATTCCATACTGCTGGGTCAGCATGCCGTAGAGCGCGACCTCGCTGATGATCCCTTGCCGGATCAGGATCTCTCCGAGTCGCTGGCCGGTCCGCTGCTGTTCCTGGAGCGCGCCGGCGATCTGATGAAGGCTCACGGAACCCGCGTTGCACAGCATCTCTCCGAGCGCGATTTGCTTGCCATAACGCGCCAAGATCACGCGCAGTCGGTCTTGACTGAGGTGCCCGAGCGACACACAGAGCTGTCCGAGAGGGATGTCGGGCCGCTGCTTCTGCTGAGCGAGTGCTTCATCCAACTGGTCGACCGTCAGATAGCCGTTTTCGATCAGGATCTCGCCGAGCGGACGTGTCGGTTCCATCTAGGTCCTCCTCCTTGCTCGTATCGGCGCGACGTCGAGACTGGATGAGGAACTTCGACCCATTTCAACGCGTCTTGGAGCTTCCCGCGCTAACGTAGCTGCCCGTGACGCAGCGCGATTCCTGGAGGAAGGCTGGAGTGACCGACGATCCGCGCATCGAGAGCTTCCGGTTTCCGCCCGACTTCCTCTGGGGCGCGGCCACCTCGGCTCACCAGGTAGAGGGCGACAACACCAACAACGATTGGTGGGCCTGGGAGCAGGCGGGGCGCGTCGCGACCCCTTCGGGGCTCGCCGCCGATCATTACCGTCGGTTCAGGGAAGACTTCGATCTCGCTCACGAATTGCGTCACAACGCCCATCGATTCTCGGTCGAGTGGAGCCGGATCGAACCGGAAGAGGGACGCTTCTGCGACGAAGCGCTGGCGCACTACGGCGAGGTCATCCATGCGCTGGTCGAACGGCGGATCGAGCCGATCGTCACGCTGCTCCATTTCACCCTGCCGCAGTGGCTGTCCGCCCAGGGTGGGTGGGAGTGCGAGCGGTTCGAAATGCTGTTCGAGCGTTTCGTGCGCCGCGTCGTCACCGAGTACGGCGCCAGGGTCCGGTGGTGGATCACGATCAACGAACCGGTGGTCCAACTCTTCAAGGGATACGTGATCGGCCAGTGGCCGCCCGGAAAACAGGATCACGCGACGGCGTTCCGCGTCCTCGCCCGCATGTTGCGCACCCACGCTCGCGCCTATCGTGCGATCCACGAACTGTACCCGCGCGCCAAGGTCGGATTGGCCAAGCACGGAATCGCCTCCAGCCCGTGCAATCCCGACTCGTGGTTCGATCGCATGTCGGTCCGCGTGCGCGAATACATTTTCAACGACGTCTTCCTCGACGCCATCCATCGAGGCAGCCTCCTCATTCCAGGAGTCATGTGGGAGCGACTGCCCGCGGCGCACACCCTCGATTTCGTCGGGCTGAACTACTATACACGCGACTTCGTGAAGAATACCGGCTTCGACGTGCCGGGGCTGATCGGCAATATGTGTAGTCTGGAGACCTACCAGCACGTCGCCAAGCGAAACGACCTCGGATGGGAGATCTACCCCGAGGGATTCGGGCATTTCCTCCGGCGTTTCGCCCGCCACGGTCTCCCGGTGCTGGTGACGGAGAACGGGACCGCCGCTCGCGACGACTCGAACCGGCACACGTTTCTCTTGCTCCACTTGTGGGAGCTGATGCGAGCGAGCGCGGAAGGGATCCCGGTGCTCGGGTACCTGCATTGGTCGCTGCTGGACAACTTCGAGTGGGCGGATGGATACAGGGCGAAGTTCGGGCTGATCGAGGTGGATATGAAGACGCAGGAGCGGCGGGTGCGGGAGAGCGGGAGGTGGTTGGGGGAGGTGATACGGCGGCGGGGGTTGTGCTGTCTCTTATACACATCTCCGAGCCCACGAGACTAAG